>Ga0209541_10008219_pt1 | contig 17265 bp, 13 predicted proteins | sample RifCSPlowO2_01_FD_184027 | JGI IMG/M metagenome (GOLD analysis project Ga0209541, IMG submission 184027) | Groundwater microbial communities from Rifle, Colorado - Rifle CSP2_plank lowO2_0.1 (SPAdes) (version 2) | ecosystem: Environmental > Aquatic > Deep subsurface > Groundwater | place...
CCGTATTTCTTTGTTTTCTACCAACGCCATACAATGCAATTATAGCACGAAAACGGCTCTCTTCCGGCGGGGCTTTTCTTTTCCTGATTTTTGTTTTACAATCATTGTGTTATGGCGACACCCAACCTTAAAAACAAAAGAAAGAACATCTTTGGCAGCGCGGGGAACGGCAAGTTTCTCTCCAACGTTCTTACGGCAATTCTCATCTTTCTCATTCTTCTTACCGGTTACTCGCTCATTCAGGAGAACAAAAAAGAGATTCCCGAAGTGTCGCTTTCGGTGCTCGCGACCGACATTCAGAGCGGCGTGGTCAAAAAAATCGTTGTCGCCGGCGAGAAGGTGGAGATTATCTATACGGACGACACCGAGAAGGTTTCCAAAAAAGAACTTGAGTCCTCGCTCACCGAAACGCTCACGAACTTCGGCGTTCCCGCGGGAACGCTTTCAGGCATTGAAATCACCATAGACAATCCGAAAGGGTTCGGGTATTGGGCACTCTCGCTCGCACCGTTTCTCATTCCGATTATCTTTCTCATTTTCTTTTTCTGGCTTTTGTCGCGGCAGGTTAAGGGCGCGGGGATGCAGGCATTCACCTTTGGGCAGTCCAAGGCGCGCGTCATCTATCCGGACGACAAAGGAGAGCGGGTGACCTTCAAAGATGTCGCGGGGGTCAAAGAGGCGAAAGAAGAACTTGAGGAAATCGTTGAGTTTTTGAAAAATCCCAAAAAGTTTTTGGACATCGGCGCGCGCATCCCCAAAGGCGTGCTCCTCATGGGCGCGCCGGGCACGGGAAAGACACTGCTCGCCCGCGCGGTCGCGGGCGAGGCGCGGGTGCCCTTCTTCTCCATCTCTGGCTCCGAGTTCGTGGAAATGTTTGTGGGCGTCGGCGCATCGCGTGTGCGCGACCTGTTCCAGATGGCGAAGCAAGCCGCGCCCGCGATTATTTTCGTAGATGAAATAGACGCCGTTGGGCGCGTGCGCGGCGCGGGCGTCGGCGGGGGAAACGATGAGCGCGAGCAGACCCTAAACCAGATACTCGTGGAGATGGACGGCTTTGAGCCGCACGAGAAGGTTATCGTCGTCGCGGCGTCAAACCGCCCCGATGTGCTTGACCCCGCGCTCCTGCGCCCCGGGCGTTTTGACCGGCGCGTTATTCTTGATTTGCCCGACATGCATGACCGGCTCGCGATACTTGAAATCCACAGCACGAAAAAGCCGTTTACGGAGGAGGTGAACCTCCGCGTCATCGCCGAGCGCACCCCGGGCTTTTCCGGCGCCGACCTCTTTTCGCTCATGAACGAAGCGGCGATCTGTGCCGCGCGAGTGAATAGGAAAAAGGTGAGCCAGCGCGACCTCATCAGTGCGATTGAAAAAGTGCTCCTCGGTCCCGAACGCAAGAGCCACCTTCTTTCCTTGAAAGAGAAAAAAATCACCGCCTATCACGAGGCGGGGCACGCGCTCGTCGCCTCTCTTTTGCCGAACGCCGACCCGGTGCACAAGGTCTCCATCATCTCCCGCGGACACGCGGGCGGCTATACGCTAAAGCTTCCGTACGAGGAGAAGCGCTTGCAGACGCGCAAGGAATTTCTTGACGATATCGCCGTGGCGCTCGGCGGCTATGTCGCCGAAAAAATGATTTTTGACGACCTCACCACCGGTCCGTCCTCGGACCTCCGTACCGCAAGCGCTCTTGCGCATGACATGGTTACAAAATACGGCATGTCGGACGAATTCGGCCCCATTGTTTTTGAAGAGCCGGGCGGGCGGGCGTATCTCGGACACGACGGCTTTGCGTCGCGTGAGTATTCGGAAGCGGTGTCCGCGAAGGTGGACGCGGAAGCGTCAAAAATTGTCCACGACGCGCTCGCGCGCGCCGAGACGCTTCTTGCGGAAAACCGGAAAGCGCTTGATACGATTGCGGAGACACTCGTAGAAAAAGAGACGCTTGAACACGCCGAGTTTGAGGCAGTGCTTGAAAAAGTGGGGATTGCGCCGAAAAAGCGGGAAGTGAAAGGGGATAATGAATAACGATTTTTTTTAACATTCTCTATTCAGCACTCAATACTCAATTATCGAAATCGCCGCCTTTCCACGGGCGGCGATTTTTGTGCTATAACTCACGGCAGAAAGTTCTCACGAAAAAGAAAGGAAGGAGGACCATGTGACGCTTAAGCTTCTTGACTGGAATGTGTACTGCGAGAACGGCAACACGAGAGCCGTAACAGAGTTCATCAGCGCGCAAAATGCCGATATCGTGTGTCTGCAGGAGGTCTCCGAAGAACTTCTCGCGCGTCTCTCGCGTCTGCCGACGCACGCGCTTGCAACGGCGCTTGACGAGTACCGCGTGAAAAACGGCAAACACATCCCGTCCTACCTTGTCATCATGACCAATCTCACCGTCACCGAAGTGCGTGCGGTCAAATTCAAGCGCCAGCCAAAACGCTCGCTACTTGCGCTCTTCGCGCGCTGGCTGAGGATTGAGGAGTGTCTGGAATATCAGTATGCGGATGTTCTTTTTATGCGCGGCACTGTGCTGAAGAAGCCGGTCCCCATCCGGATTTTCAACACACACCTTGAAAGCATCGCGGGGCCAAAGCACCGCATCGCGCGGTTTACGCAAGTGCTCAGGTCCTTTGCGGCGGGGAAAAGGAATATCGTGTGCGGCGACCTCAATGTGCTCCGCGCGTGGTATTCGTTTCTCTGGCGGCTTTTCCTGAAGTTTCTTCAAGGGGAATTGGTAACATGGGAGGAACTCTGGATAAAAGAATACAAAGTGTTTGAAAAAATGTTTGAGAAGGCGCATCTCTTCAATGTCTTCAACGGCGCGACGACGCATGAGTGGTCGGGCAATCAGCTTGATTACATTCTCGTCCCGCAGGGGACAGAAATTGCGCGAAAAACGCTTTTTGAAGAAACGCACGGTTCCGACCACAAGCCGATGCTTGTGGAGTTTCGCCTTTAACCGGTTATGCCAGAAATGGTATGACCGGTTTTGTTTTTGGGGCGACAAAAAAAGAAGCACGAACGCGGTAACATTGACAAAGAGCATAAGAAATGCTACACTAGGAAAAGTAACCGCACAACTGGTTTTTTTGACACCTAAACCTTTGCAGGAAAGGGGGCGAGATGGTTATTCCGGCAGAACAACTGAAAAGGATAGAAACGATATACCTGCATGAGAACCCCGACCCCGATGCATTTTTCTCATGGGCGGCGGTGCGCATGTTCTTATTGGGCGCGAAGCGGGCGCGCATCGTGCTTCAACCCGCGAACTGGGGCGGCAACGGCATGGGCCCCAACGACCTCGCGCTTGACATGGAGGCGGGTGAGCGGGGACTCAAGGGGGTGAAGGACCCCGATGGGAAAAGACACTCATGCTTCGCGCTCGTGATGGAGCGCTACGCACCACCCGAAGCCCGCGCAGAGCTCGCGCACATCATTTCCTATGTGGACATGCAGGACTCGGCAGGAAATGTGGCGAAAGCGCTTTTGCCCGAAGCGTCGCAGGAAGTACGCGACCTCTTTTCGGCAACGGGGCTTTCCGCGTATGTGTCGGTCCTCAAGGCGGTCCACGGGGAAAACCTCCTCCTCATCGTGAGCCGTCTGGAGGAGTATCTCCACGGCGCGCGCATCGTTGGCCGCCGCCGCATCAAAACGGAGAAGGAGGCGGACAAGGCAGAGCTTTTCGCGGAGGGACAGGTCGCCCTCGTGGTTGACCTTCCGCCCGCCATCTCCTACGCGCTCTATGCCCGCGGCGTTCGCTTTGTCGTTTTTCAAAATGGGTACGGCACTGGCGTTGCCCGCGAGCAGACGGAAACGATGCGGGCGGACCACCATGCGATTCGCAAGGTGGTGGAGGATGCGAAAGAAAAGATCGCAGTTCTCGGGTCGTCAGGGAGCCCGGGAGAATGGTTCCGCCATACGGACGGATTTCTCTTTGCCAACGGGACGCCGAAATCCAAAGCGTCAATTCCGTCCAAGGTAGACCCGCGCGCGCTCGTTGCCGCAGTCGTGAGTGCGCTCGCCGAGCACGATGCCAAGACAAACAAGAAGGCCTGAGCTTTGCGTGCGGCCGCCCCGATACTCATTGTCGGGGCGGTCTTTTTTTTGTTGAAAAAGCCGCCGTTTTACGGTATAGTGATGGTGTTTTCTCGGGCGCGTAGCTCAATGGTTAGAGCACCGAGATTATAAGGACAAGAGAGTGATTTGAAAACAAGCGTGGGCGCGTAGCTCAATGGTTAGAGCACGGAGCTTATACCTCCGTGGTTCCTGGTTCGAGTCCAGGCGCGCCCACGCTTGTTTTTATAATCCGAACGCCGTCCTTTCATCGAAGATATACCTCCGCGGTTCCTGGTTCGAGTCCAGGCGCGCCCATTTCTTCTCATTACTCTAAATGCACACCCTCGCTATTTTTTTCAATGCGCTCGCAAAGGAGCGGGTAGTTTTTTAGTTCGGGGTCGCGCGCGAGGAGTGCCGCCGCTTCAAGCCGCGCCGCTTCCACCATTTTTATATTCTTTATCGCTTCCATGCCGAGGTCGGAGATGCCCCATTGTTTTCTGCCGGAAAGTTCGCCCGGTCCGCGCATTTTCAAATCAAGTTCGGCGAGGTCAAAACCGCTTGAAGCGTCTTTGAGCGCTTTGAGCCGCGTGTGCGCCTTGCCGCCTTTCGTATCGCCAAAAAGATAGCAATACGCCTGATGCGTGCTCCGAAGCACGCGCCCGCGGAACTGATGGAGCTGGGCAAGCCCGAAGCGCTCCGCGCCCTCTATCGCTATCACGGTTGCGTTCGGCACATTGACGCCGACCTCAATGACCGAAGTGGAAACGAGGATATCTATTTTTTTTGCGAGAAAACGCTCCATTGTCTCCTCGCGTTCCGAGGGCGCGAGGCGGCTGTGCATGATGGCGATTTCATATTCGGGGAATACTTTTTTCTTGAGCCGTGCCGCCTCATCGGTTACATTCTTGACCTCAAGTTTTCCTTCGCCGACTTCTATTTTTGGACAGACGACATACGCCTGCCTTCCTTTGGCGAGCTCCGCGCGCATTTCCTCATACGCCGCGCTCCGCTCGAAAGAGGGGACAATTTTTGTGATTACCTGCTTCCTCCCGGGCGGCATCTCATCCAAGAGCGACAAATCCAAGTCGCCGTAGATGGTGAGCGCAAGCGTCCGTGGAATGGGCGTTGCGGTCATTGACAGCAAATGTGGCACAGGTCCTTCTTTTTTGCGGAGCGCGAAGCGTTGGTAAGCGCCGAACCGATGCTGTTCGTCAATAATGGTGTAGGCGAGATGTTTGAACCTCACCGTTTTTTGAATAAGCGCGTGAGTCCCCACGAGAAAGGCGATTTCGCCGGAGGCGACCCATTTCAAAAGCTGCGTCCGGGAGATGTCGGTCGCTTCACGCGGGTTCACTTTTGACGGGAACTTTTTGCACCCTGCGCCGGTCAAAAGCCCGATGGCGACGGGGAGATGCGCGAAATATTCCACGAACGATTTATAATGTTGCTTTGCGAGGATTTCCGTCGGCGCCATAAGCGCCACCTGGAGGTTCCCAAAGTCCTGCCCCCGAGGGCGAGAGGTTATGACCCCGTAGGCGGTCGCCGCGGCAACCGCGGTCTTTCCTGACCCGACATCGCCCTCCAAAAGGCGCGACATCGGGGCGCGCTTCTTGAAGTCAGCAAGAATATGCGCGATTGATTTTTTCTGCGCGGCAGTTAAGGAAAATGGGAGACGAGCGAGGAATGCCTGCAATTCTTTTTCTGTGAGGTTGATTTCAAACGCCGCGTTTTTCTGGTACTCCTTTCGCGCGCGGAGCCGCGTAATCTGGATGTGGAAAATCTCGTCAAACGCAAACCGTTTCCGCGCCGCCTCCGCGTCTTTTATTTTTTGTGGATTGTGCACCCAGACGAGGGCGGTCGCAAGCGACGGGAGGTTGTATTTTTTGAGGATGTCTTCGGGAATGTGGTCGGGGATGTGCTTGTGCGCGCCGCTCGCGAGCGCTTTTTTCACCGCATAGAAAAACCACCGCGACGAGACGCCACGGCTTTCCGGATACACGGGTTCCATGCCGAGGGTTTTGCCGTCCTCATTTTTCGTTTCATCCGCGAGCAAGTTTCCCGCAACAGGGAGCGTGTTTTCCGTCACCATTTCCGATTCCGGATTTGCGAGATATAGCCCCCTCGCGTCTTTTGAGACCTTTCCTTTGAGGAGCACGAACGCTCCCTCGCGGAGCATGACGGCGAGATACGGCTGGTGAAACCACACGACGCGGAGTTTCCCCGAGGCATCTTCCACGGTTGCGCGGGTGAGCGGTATCTTCTTTCTCCACGCTTTTGTTTTTTCAAGCGCGGTTATTTTTCCGCTGACGAGCGCGGTGTCGCCGTGCGCGAGCGCCGCGATATGTTTCGGCGCGACCGCCTCGGTGTAGCGGGCGGGGAAGTGGTGAAGGAGGTCGCGGACCGTCGCCACTTTAAGTTTTTTTAACGCCTGCGCCTGCGGCTTGGTGAGGCGCATATGAAGATGGACAAGGTCGTCGGGGCTCATGTATAGTAGAGTAGAGCATGTGAAAAAACTATTGGCAAAGGCGAGACGCCGTGTGCTGTGGCGAGCGGGCGATGAGGGGCGCGAGGAATACTGGTAGTATTGTGAGCACCCCGAATCGTTCCGCGCAGACCGGCACACGGCGTTGTAGCCGTCAAGAGTTTTTGAACATGCTCCGGCGTGCGGTGCGCGAGAATTAAAGGCGACGCCGCTTTTTCGTATGGAAGAGACCGCCATAAAACATGCCCTGATTATTGAGGACGACGGCTTTTTTTCCGAGCTTCTCGGGCGGCGTCTTGCGGAGATGGGTTTCCGCGTTACGGTTGTCCCCTCTGTGGGTGATGCGAAGAAGGCGCTCCAAAGCGAAACGGTTGATGTCGTTTGTTTTGACATGGTGGTTTCCGGTGGGGACGGTCTCAAGACCTTAAGCGAGTTTAAGACCGGCACAGTGCTCAAAAACGCTCCGTTACTTCTTTTGGTTGACAAGGAACTTGAACGGCGAGTCAGTGAATGGGTGGGCGCTGATGCGGTGGAATATCTCGTGAAGCAGGAATCATCGCCGGAAGACATCGCATTAAAAATAGAATCGCTTGTACGCGCATGATTGTAGACGGACGGGCAATTGCGGAAGAAATGAAAGCCGCGCTCACGGAAAAAATGAGTGCGCTCGTGGAGTCGGAAAAACCGACCCTTTTTATTATTGCCGCCGGAGAAAACGCCGCGACGAAAAGTTTTGTCGGCGTGAAGAAGAAATTTGCGGCGGCAGTCGGCATCTCCGTAGAGGAGTTGTTTTTCAACGAGAAAGAAGCGAGCACTGCGGCATTGATTGGCGCGATAGAAAAAATCGCCGCGCGCGGCGCGAAGGGTGGTATTGTCGTCCAACTACCGCTTCTCGTCTCCGTTGATACGGATGCCGTTTTGAATGCCATTCCGCTCCGGCTTGATGTTGATGTGCTCGGCGAAGAGGCAGGGCGTTTATTTCGGGAGGGAAAGCCAGGGCTCTTGCCGCCGGTTGTCGGCGCAATACGAGAAATCCTTGAGCGGGCGAGCGTCTTCTTGCACGGCAAAAAAGTGGTGATTCTCGGCCGCGGGCGCCTCGTGGGCGCGCCCGCGGCGCTCTGGTTTCCGCGCTTCGGCGCGGGGGTAACGGTGTACAGTTCAAAAATGCCGCCGCGCGCGGAGGAGCTCAGAGACGCGGATATCATTGTCTCCGGTATCGGCAAACCCCATTTCATCACGCCCGATATGGTGAAAGACGGCGCGATACTCCTTGATGCGGGGACTTCGGAGGCGGAAGGCAAAATGGTGGGCGATGCGCATCCCGACACGGCGGCAAAATGCGCCCTTTTTACTCCCGTTCCCGGCGGTATCGGTCCCGTAACCGTCGCGGTGCTTTTTCAGAATCTTGTTGCGCTGGAGGGCTCTTTTTAGTATCGTATAATGAGATATGGATACTTTTTTCTTCCGTATTTTTAACGCCCTCATCCTTCGCTTTGATAGCGTGGACGCGGTTATTTTCTTTCTTGCCCAACCGGCGGCGCTCCTTCTCACGCTCGGCCTTGCTGGCGTAGCAGCGCGGGAAATAATAAAAGAGAAAAACGCTCCTGTGCAATGGCGTCTCATTGAGAAATGGGCGCCGGTGTTCTTCACGGCAGTGCTTGCGTGGATGCTCGGCGGGTTAGTAAAAGACATCATTGCCGCCCCGCGGCCGTTCCTTGATCTTGCGGACGCGAATCTTTTGTTCCCGCACGGCGACCACGATTCTTTCCCGTCGGGACATACCGCGTTTCTTTCCGCTCTTGCCGGCGCGCTCTACCTTTTCCGTTCGCACCGTTTCGCATATTTTTTTGCGGCGGGCGCCGTGCTTGTGGGCTTCGCGCGCGTTGCCGCAGGCATTCATTGGCCGTCGGACATCATAGGAGGAGTGTTGTTGGGAAGTATGATTGCATGGGGGGTGTATAAAGTGAAAGAATCTTTTAAGTAATTCACAAGCGTAAAATGCAAAGCGCAAAACGCAAAACAACAACTCAAAAACCAAAACATTTTTTGTTTTAACTTTTGCGCTGTTTGTTTTGCATTTTTCGTTTTACACTTTGAATTTAGACCATGTGGTGGCTTCGTTTGTTCGCATTATTCTTTCTCTCACTCGGGCTTGGGCTCGGTTTTTTTTCGTATACGGACACGACATATTTTCCGTTCCGTTTTGGACTTGACCTTGCCGGCGGGACGCATCTTATCTACAGGGCGGATGTGTCGCGCGTCATTCCCTCTGAAGTGAATGGCTCCATGGAATCGCTTCGCGATGTCATAGAGCGCCGCGTAAACCTCTTCGGCGTTTCGGAGCCATCGGTGCAGACCGAGGTCAGCGGCGGATTTTTTGGCGACGGGAGGGAGCACCGCCTCATCGTTGAACTCCCCGGCGTTACCGATATAGACGAAGCGATTGCGATGATTGGCGAGACGCCGTTCCTCGAGTTTCGCATACAAAAAGAAGGCGCTTCTCTTTCGGATACCCCGGACGCGAATGTTGACGAGTTTTTTGCCCCTACGGCGCTTTCCGGGCGGTTTTTGGAAAAGGCAACGCTACAGTTTGATTCAACGACCCGCGAGCCGAGCGTGCTCCTGCGTTTTAACACGGAAGGAAAAAAACTTTTCGCCGACATAACGCGCGCGAATGTCGGGAAGATACTTGCCGTTTATCTCGACGGCGCGCCGATAACGCTTCCCGTCATCCGCGAAGAAATCGCAAGCGGGGACGCCTCTATTACCGGCGTCTTTACGCCCGAGGAGGCGCGGACTTTGGTGGGGCGCTTCAACTCGGGAGCTCTTCCGGTGTCCATAGAACTCCTGGGGAGCGAGACAATCGGCGCCTCTCTCGGAGGGGAGACGAAGCAGAGCGGCATCATGGCTGGCGCGCTCGGACTCCTTTCGGTGGCGCTCTCTATGATTCTCTGGTACCGGCTTCCGGGAGTTCTCGCCACTCTCGCGCTTGGCATGTATGTTGTACTCATGCTCTCGCTCTTCAAGTTCATCCCCGTCACGCTTACCGCCGCAGGCATTGCAGGGTTTATTCTTTCAATCGGCATGGCGGTTGACGCGAATGTACTCATTTTTGAACGAACGAAAGAAGAGCTCCGCGGAGGGAAGGAGATAAAAGACGCGGCGCGGGACGGGTTTGCCCGCGCGTGGCTTTCTATCAGGGACTCCAACATTTCAAGCATGATTACCGCCGTTATTCTTTTCTGGTTCGGCACCTCGCTCGTACAGGGGTTTGCGCTTGTATTCGGATTGGGCGTTCTTGTGTCCATGTTTACCGCGATTACCGTGACGAGGACATTCCTCTACGCGGTCGCTGGCGGAGAGATGCTCGCCGCGCGGAAATTTCTGTTCGGAAGCGGAACCAAGTAAACGCAAAATGTAAAACGCAAAATGCAAAATAAGGGAACCTTGTTACGACTTCGCTGCGCCACCGCTCTAGCTTTAGCGGCACGCGGTCGGAGAAAATGAAAAAGTTAAAACACTTTTTCATTTTGCCCCTCGCTCGTCGTAATAACAGCGCAAAATTAAAAATATTTTAAGTTTTACATTGTTGTTTTTCGCTTTGCGCTTTTAGTTTTGCGCTTGAAACATGTTCGTCATCCGCCACAAAAACATATTTTTCTTTTTTTCGGGACTGATGGTCGCGCTCGCTCTTTTTTCCATTGTCTTTTTCGGGCTCAAGATGAGCATTGAGTTTACGGGAGGGTCGCTCATGGAAGTTTCCTATGCCGGAGAAAGACCGTCGGCGCGGGAGGTGGCATCTCTTGCGGAAGAGTTTCTCGGAGGGAAGACCGCGGTGCAGGAGGTAGGGGAGACGGGCTTTATTCTTCGCACGCGGGAGCTCGCCGCGGGAGAGCATACGGAACTTCTTTCCATTCTTTCCCATAACGGGGCATCTTTGCTGACGGAAGAGCGGTACACGCTCATCGGTCCATCAATAGGAGAGGAGCTCCGCAGTAAAGCGTGGTATGCAATTTTGTTGGTACTTTTCGGCATATCGCTCTTCATTATGTTTGCGTTCAGGGGGAGCGGAGAAAAGGATGGGCACTCCTCGGGGCCCGCGGGGTGGCACTATAGCGCGATTGCGCTCATCACCCTCGCGCACGATGTCGTGGTCCCGGTAGGCCTTTTCGCCTTTCTCGGCAGCATCTTCGTTGATGCGGAAATAAATACGCTTTTCGTAACCGCGCTTCTCGCGATTCTCGGCTATTCCATACACGACACCATTGTCGTGTTTGACCGCGTGCGCGAGCATGTCCGCCATGACAAAGAAGGCCGACATCACGAACCGCTTGCCTCTCTCGTCGGGAAAAGCTTGAGCGCCACCTATACCCGCTCCATAAACACATCGTTGACGACGCTTTTGGCGCTTCTTGCCCTCCTCGTCTTCGGCGGGGGGTCCGTGTTTTATTTTGCTCTCGCGCTTGCGGCGGGCATTGTCGCAGGCACCTACTCTTCCATTTTCCTCGCCGCGCCGCTCCTCTTGGTATTCCAAAACGTCGGCAAAGAGAAAAAATAGCACATAAAAAAGAGGCGAACGCGTGTCGCGCGCTCGCCTCTGGTCTCTGCGGAAGGGGCATTCCTCACTCGGGTACGAGAGCGTAATAGCCGAGGAACGCTTTCCTGACCGCAAGCGGTAGGCTCTTCGTGGCCTCGTGGCACTTCACGTAGAACACGTCGTAGCCGATTGTCGTCTCCGCGTAATGGTTCAATAGCGCGGAACCACCGCCCCGATGACTCCTGGTGAGCCAGAAAGATTCCTCTTTCCGCGTGCCGCCATATTTGTTCCTGCTGATGGTGAAATGCTGTGAGAGAAAGTTCCCATACCAGTTCGGGTCGTTCGCATTCACCATCACGCCCTTGCCTCTTGAGTGAGGGAGAACGGTACATCCGTTAAATCTCCACACCACGGGATATTCCGGATATTCCGCCCGCGTTTCCGTCTTCCACACGGCTGGCGTGTCTTTCCCATTTTCCCCTTCGGCGAGAATCGGCGCGGCGGAGTAAATTGCCACAGCGAGGACCGCAAGAACGGCAGATAGGATCTTCATGGAGACCTCTGTATGAGAATAACGAAAAGAGCTTGGCGAACGCGGTCATCTCCGCGATTGTAAGTGATTGTATCATATACACATAAAAAGTCAATAGCTCGGTCTTATGCAAAAACATGGAGAAGTTTCGTTGCGGAGCCCCAGTGTTTATGCCATATTGAAGCGAGATTTTGCTCGTTGAAAACACCTCTTTCCGGGGGTCTTTTCTTTTTCAGAGCACGCTCATTACCGGAGAGGAACAATGACAGAAACACAGGAAGTAAATCTCTCAAAAGAGGACCTTTTGAAGATTTATGAGTGGCTTGTCTATACCCGCGCATATCAGGAGGCGCTCATTGTTAACCGCGGGAAAATCCCGGGGCCGATTTTAACAGACCTTGGGCAGGAGGCGTGCATTATAGGCATTTGCTACGCACTCGTAAGGTGCGGCATCCTGGAATCCTCGCTCATCGCGCCGTTCTATAGGGATTTTTTCGGCACAGTCATCGCGAAAGATAGGGTTGCGGGGAACGACATTCTTGCGGCGGATTCATACCGCAATTTTCTCGGTCGGACGATTGACCGTACGAGTAAGTCAGAAGAAGGCCGTGGTGGCGCTACGGGCGGACGCGACGGTAATGTGCACACGGGCTGGCCCGAACGCGGCATCGTGCCGTTTGCCTGCTCCGACCTCGGGCAATCCGTGGCTTTACTGGTCGGCGCGGCTGAAGCAATGCGCCGGCGCGTATGGTCGGGCATCGCCGATACACTTCTGCGTCCCGTTGCGGTCGCCATGTTCGGTGAGGGCGCGGCCGCACAAGGCATTATTCATGAGTCAATGACATGGACGGCGGCTTCTAACTTCATACGAAGTCCCGAAGAAATCGCTGCGCTTAAAGACGGGTGGATTGACATGATTGCGAAAGACACCCGTGTCGTAAACGGCGCGCCGGTCATTTTTGTCCTCAAAGATAATGATATCGCGTGTTTTACCGATGCGGGTGACGAGCACGGGAAGTCGCACTTCACGCGCCGCGCCGAGGGCTACGGACAGAACATGGTTGGCATTGATGTGGACGGCACGAACCCGGAAGCGGTCTTCACGGCAGCGTTCACGGCAATTCGCCGCGCGCAAGACCTTAAGCCGACGCTTCTCGTTATGCACTGCGCGCGGCTCACCGTCGGACACAATGAAGACCAAGGGGAGAGAGTATATTCACGCGAAGAACTTCGCGTGAACCGGCAGTTCTTTGAGGTAAAGGAAGTATATGGGCTTGATGAAGCAGGACTTCAAAAGTTCCGCGAAGCGGTGGGGCAGGATCCTGTGACGGGACATTGGCGCGCTACTCTTCTGGAGCGGCGTGTCGCAACCGCCGGCGAACTGGACGCGATGCTTGGAAGCGCGCGGGTTTGGGCGGATGGGTTATTTGAAAAAGTCTGCGCCGAGCCGAAAGCGACACCAGAAGATGACGCGAAAGATCGGACGGTCTTCCCGCCGTTTATGTATCGGTCGCCCGTTCAAGAAACACCTCCAAAGGAAACAGGAAAAACGGCTCTCGCATACGGCAAGGCATACATGAAGATTCTCGGAACGCTCCTCGCAGAAAACCCACGCGTGACCTATTGTGGCGAAGATGTAGCACGGCACGGCGGCGTTCTGGGGCTTACCCCGGGACTTGCCGAGGAGTTCGGTCCGGCGCGCATGCGGAACTCGTCTCTTGCGGAAAGTGCGTTGGTCGGGACAGCGGCGGGGGAGGGGTTATTGAAAGAAAAACCGATTCGCGAATTTCAGTTCAGCGGGTTTCTCGTGGCGGGTTTTCATACGTTATGCCGTGTGATTGCGCCCGGCTGGTTTATGCACCGCTTTGTTTTTGATACCGTCTTTGTCGCGCCATGTGGCATTGTCGGGCAGGACGGCGGCGGCGGCTATTTTCACGAGGACTGGCCGGAGCGGTTCTTGGTCTCCACACGCGGACTTGTGGTGATTGCGCCCGCGGATGCCTACGAAGTCGTAGGGCTCATGCGCGCGGCGTCTGAATACGCGGGTCCTGTAGTTGTTCTCTATCAGACAGCCGCGGGGCGGGCGATTGACTTTTATGCGGAAGTTCCCGAGGAACCGTTCGTGATTCCTCTCGGTAAGGCGCACATCGCGCACGAGGGGGCGGATGTGACGGTGGTCGTTTACGGCGCGGCATGCGTTGCCGCGGCGAAAAACGAAGCAGAACGGCTCGCGAAAGAAGGCATCTTGCTTGAAGTGATTAACCTCCGCACCGTCTATCCGTGGGACACGGAAACTATCCGCCGTTCTGTCCGCAAGACGGGCAGATGCATCATCATGCACGAAGATGCGAAGGATCGTGGACTGGGCGAACAGCTTCTCGGCGCGCTTTCTAAAGAGAGAGGATTCTTTAGGTATATGAAAACGGAAGAAGTTCCCGTGCTTGGCGCGGCAACGCCCTATAATCCGACGGCAGAAGCTCTCGTCAAAGACCGTCTCCCGTTTGCATGGGAGACAGACGAGAAGGGATTGATGCGATGCCGCTCGCCAAAACTTGCGGCGCTTGCACGCAACCTCATGCGCTACAACTAGGAGACATGCAATGAATACGATTTTTTTTGGTGTCCCCGAAAGAGCGCTTGACGAGAAGTCTGGCGGGTACAAGCCGGATAAAGGAGAACCTCAGCCGCTTTGGTGGGGACGAAAATGGGAAGAAGTAACAGAGAAGGTTGGGGAACGGACAAAAACCGAGTGGGTTGCGGAAGAAAAACTCTCCGACGGCGACATAGTCAACGCCGGTGAAGAAATTATGCTCATTGAGCTCAACAAGAACCCCGTCTTTCTTAAAGCACCGGCAACCGGCGTTCTCACCAAAATGGCAAAAGATTGGTGGGTGTTTGGTGGCAAGGATACGATGCTTGAAACACCATTTGGAAAGATTGGCTCACCGGCGCTTGGCACGATTGAGGTTTCACCCGAATCTCAAAATATCGAAGATCGTGGGCTCGGTGAAATGGAAAAAAAAGTGGATGAGTCAGCGGTGACGCAGTGGGAAGAAGAAGGCGGTTTTTCGTTGCTCAAACCCGTGCCGTTTCCATCGCGTACTACACCACTTGCGCGCAAAGTTGCCGAAGTCAAGGGTGTTGATGTCACCCGCATCACAGGCACCGGTCCCAGCGGGAAAGTCACCTCCAATGATGTGGAGTGTGCCGCAATGGCGACGGGAGCGGTTCCTGCGGCACGCGCGAAAGCCCGTGCGGCGGGACTTGACCTCGCACGCATCAAGGGCACCGGCGAAGGCGGACTCATCCAACTTTCTGATGTGGAGAAGGTGCTTGAGGATGCACGCACGGAGCATACGGAACCAGCCGCGGAAGCAACGAGTCCTGCTTCCGCCACACTAAAAGCGAAGATAGACCGCTCGCGTGCACACGACATCCGCCGATATAAACTTGCCCACGCCATTCCAGTCGGCAGAGAAAAATTCACCACAGATGTGACACATCTCTCAGCGTTCCTTAAGCGGTACCGCGAATTCGGAGAACCATTTTCTGGCACCACGATTTTTCTTGATTCCGTTTTTGCGTTATACGCAGCGCAGGTTCTTAAGCGAGACGAATACCGCACCCTGACCGCTTACTGTGATTTGGGGACGGAAGAAATTGTTTTGCTCCCCCATATCAACATTGGCATCGCGGTCAATACGCCGCGAGGACTTCGTGTCGTTGTGGTGCACAACGCGGAACAGTATTCACCTCATAGGTTCTTGAGGCAGGTGTCTCTGCAGATAGAAAAAGCAAAAGGTGGCACCGCCACAAATGCTGATTTTTACGACACTACCTTTACGGTGAATAATACCGGCGCGCTTGGTGGGGAAGATCCGGAATCACTGCTGACTTGCCCTGACCGTTCTGACGCTGAACGAGCATTTGACGGAAAACAGGCGAGTATCCGCCCGACAAGCATGATGCTGAATCTTCCGAAGATGTGGGAAAAGGAAGGACGGCGGTTTCTTCGGTTTGTGGTGACATTTGACCACGGAATATGCGATGGCACCCTGCCGACCGATTTTGCAAAAGTGCTCCGGCGGCTCATAGAAGAGAAAGAGGGACCTGAAGATTTTGCCAAAGAACTTTCGCAATAATCTCACCAATCTCACCCCTCACAAAAACAAGGCATTCTGCGGAATTACGCAGAGTGCCTTTTTCTTTCCAACGCTTCTATTTCGGTGGAGAAAATCTCAGCCAGAACATATGCCGCATCACGAACATCGGGAGACATTCTGGTTTCTTGTTTCACCGAGGTTATTTCTATATCCAACCCACACGGGCGGATGGGCGCAAACATGGAAAGGTTGGTGGAAAGATTTAGCGCCCAGCCGAAACGGGATATTCCATTCCGTATCACAATACTATACGAAGCGATTTTCCGCGCGATGCCGTCAGCCCCCGTTATCCATCTGCCAAGCGCTACGGCGGGAAGATAGGCGGGTTTTGGATACGAGAGGAGGTGATACTGCTGTGCCAAAAGTTTCGCAATGCTTTTGGCGATAAGCGCATTCAATGCACATCCGTACACATCTAACCCGAGCCGCGGAAGATTGAGGGCCGCATACATGACGAGCTGCCCCGGTCCATGATAGGTAATGGAGCCGCCGCGCGACAACACAATGAATGGCGCAGGGAGCGTCTCCTTGGTGTAGCCGTTTCTGAACAGCGGCTCCCCCATCCGTCTGCTATTCGCGGTGTAGACCGACGGGTGTTCGGCGAAGAGAATCTTGCCGAGCGCGTTGCTTTGAGCAATTTCACCGACCCACTGTTCTTGGAGCGTTAGCGTATCGGCAAGAAGCATCGGTATTCCGTACTCAATGTGAAGCGGCATCATTGACCCGCGCAACATTGTTTTATGAGAGCGCTTTTCTGTCTCTATATATATACTCTCTTTGTATGGGCGTCAAGCGCCATTGACCGAACCAAGGTTGGATGCTATGCTTTCCCCAGCCCATAAAGAGGGTGTTTGACGGGAAGTCACACATGCGATAGTATGGGTACTGCACTCCGGAAAGGGTGCATTTTAGTTCTCTGACAATCATATAGAGTCACACACAACTATCTTTTCTCTTGTTCCGTTCTGGACGCCTCCGCAAGGGGGTATCCGGTTCACTTGGTAAAAACAAGAGAAATTACTCCTTTTGGACTCGCTTGTGCAAGGGGTCCAAAAGATATCTTTATGTAGAGTTTGATCCTAGCTCAGGATGAACGCTGGCGGCGTGGATAAGGCATGCAAGTCAAGGGGGCCCGCAAGGGCAACCGGCAGACGAGGTAGTAATACGCAGGAACGTACCCCAAAGTCGGGCATAGCCAATCGAAAGATTGGGTAATTCCCGATGTGGTGGAAACACCAAAGGAGCAATTCGCTTTGGGAGCGGCCTGCGGGGTATCAGCTTGTTGGTAGGGTAACGGCCTACCAAGGCTATGACGCCTAGGGGAGGTGAGAGCCTGACCCCCACCGATGGCACTGCGACACGGGCCATACACCTACGGGTGGCTGCAGTCGAGAATATTCCACAATGGGCGAAAGCCTGATGGAGCGACGCCGCGTGACTGATGAAGTCCTTCGGGATGTAAAGGTCTTTTATGAGGGAGAAAACCGTGCCT
>Ga0209541_10008224_pt1 | contig 17261 bp, 17 predicted proteins | sample RifCSPlowO2_01_FD_184027 | JGI IMG/M metagenome (GOLD analysis project Ga0209541, IMG submission 184027) | Groundwater microbial communities from Rifle, Colorado - Rifle CSP2_plank lowO2_0.1 (SPAdes) (version 2) | ecosystem: Environmental > Aquatic > Deep subsurface > Groundwater | place...
TCAGCATCGGGGCACGTCGGGCATGGCCTGCCAGTTCCGTCACTTCGGCAATCCTACTCAGATTTTACCAAAAATGCTCCGCTATTAAAAGACTTCTATTGGAGAAATGTTTAGGTTTGTTATAATTAAAAATTAGTGAATCGCTTCAATACAAAACTTAAGTTCATCTCGACAGGAATGGCCTTGATTCTGTTTACGATTTTTATAACAGGGATCTTCGGAGAAAAAACAAAAATAAACAGCAAAAAACCAGCGGAGGTAAAAACTGCTCAGACTAAAATTAACAGTAGTTCTCAAGCAGTCGATTCCCCTACTCCTTCTCAAAGTTTAGTTCCTTACGATAAGCAAGCGGTAACGGTTATTAAAGTAGTGGATGGAGATACTATTGCTGTATCGATCAATGGACAAAACGAGACAATAAGAATAATCGGAATTAATACTCCCGAAACAGTTGATCCGAGAAAGACTGTAGAGTGTTTTGGAATTGAGGCGTCAAATAAAGCCAAGAAATATTTTAAAGATATGAAATATAAAGTGTGGCTTGAAGAAGACCCGACACAAGGAGACAGAGATAAATATCAAAGACTCTTACGATATGTTTTTACCGATAACGGGCAGACCGACTACGGCCTTATGATGATCTCAGAGGGTTTTGCTTATGAATACACATATGATACTACGTACAAATATCAAACAGAATACAAAAACGCACGGCAAGATGCTGAAAATAAAAGATTAGGTCTTTGGGCAGATGACGCATGCGCCGGTCAAAAGGTTTCAGCAGACTCAGTTTCAAGCTCCCCATCTCAAAACTTTTCTGGCGAAAGCATCGGCGAAGATAAAGATTGCTCGGATTTTAAAACCCAAAAAGAAGCCCAGGCTTATTTTATTTCAAAAGGCGGTCCGGCAAGTGATCCGGACAGGCTTGATTCTGATAAAGATGGAGTCGCCTGCGAAAGCCTCCCATAGAAAGATTTTCAAGAGGGGTTGACAAGAACAGGCAGATGTAAGATTATATATGCGTCATGACAATTAAAAGCACTGCTTTTAAAAATAATTCAAAAATACCAAGCAAGTATACTTGTGATGGAGAGAATATAAACCCTCTTCTTGAATTTTCCGAAATTCCCAAAGGAGCAAAGAGCTTGGTTTTGATAATGGATGACCCCGATGCTCCGTCAAAAACATGGGTGCATTGGGTTTTGTATAGCATTCCCCCATCTACTACAAAAATTGAGGAAAGGTCTCCGGTTAAAGGAATTCAAGGCATTACGGATTTTGGGAAACTTGGTTATGGAGGTCCCTGCCCGCCGTCTGGTACACATCGGTATTTTTTTAAACTCTATGCTCTTGATACAATTTTGGATGCCCCCAGTGGGCTAACTAAGCAGCAAGTTTTAGAAAAAGTGAGAGACCACGTTATCGAAGAAGCAGAGCTGGTCGGTTTGTATAACAGACAGTAGGGGGTGAGAGCGGTGAAAGATGATTTAATTGGAAAAGTAATCCATTTTTACGACAAAATTGGCGTTGCCGTAATAAAACTTGAGAAGCCTTTAAAGGCAGGAGATAATGTTAAGTTTGTCCACGGAGAAAATGAATTTGCACAATCAATCGAATCGATGCAACTTGAGCATGCTCAAGTTGTGAGCGGAAAAAAAGGACAAGAAGTTGCCGTAAAGGTTGATAAGGAAACAAAATCCGGAACACAGGTTTATTTAGCTTAGATTAACATTGTTAAATCATCTAGCAATAGAGAGCGGACTTTGATATTCGAACATAAGTTATATATACTAGATAATATAACCTTTGTTCATATGAAGGGGCGACTAAGAGGGAGAGCAATTAATTTAAGACGCGAAGGCTTATCTTATTCGGAAATACTCCAAAAAATACCCGTAGCAAAATCAACACTATCATTGTGGCTTCGATCCGTGAGACTTTCCAGAAAACAGACGCAAAGGCTTACTGAAAAAAAATTATTAGCTATTCAGAGGGGCGGTCAAAGTAGAAAGAAATGGAGACTCGCTACAACGAAATCAATTAAAAAACAAGCTTATCTGGAAATTAAAAAGAAGATTAAAAGAATAGATGCAAGAGATTTGTGGCTAATGGGTATTATGCTTTATTGGGCTGAAGGAGCAAAAGATAAAGAATATAAACCTGGTCAAAGTGTAATTTTTAGTAATTCAGATCCAATAATGGTTAAAGTATTTCTAAAATGGCTTGATATTTGCTTGCAAATTCCAGTTGAAGATATGCAGTTTTCAATATATATTCACGAAAGCCATAAGCATAATATTGAAAAAGTAAAAACATTTTGGTCTGATGCGACTGGATTTCCAATAGGAAGATTTGATAAAATATACTACAAGAAGCACAGAGTAAAAGTTTACAGAAGAAATACCGAGGAAAATTATCATGGTTTGTTAAGAATTAGGATTAGAAAAAGCAGTGCTTTAAACAGAAGAATAACGGGGTGGATAGAGGGAATTTGTCTATATTGCGGGATGGTGCAATGGTAGCACGGTGGGCTTTGGCCCCATTAATCATGGTTCGAATCCATGTCCCGCAGCCAGTAAGAATTGGAAAGAGGTCGGGAGGTAGCGCTTGGCGCTCGCGCCTCCGAAACTGTCGGTTCGAACAATCCCGATGAAGTCGGGATTAATAAGAAAAAAAAGCAAAAATTTTAAAGAACTTCAAAGGCGCAACCGGTGGTCTCAACAAGAAATTGCTTTCCGTTGTCCGATTGCGCCATTAAAAAACGCAATTCTTTGTACTGCCGAGTCCAATTATAATATACAAATTTTCTGCAATAAAAACAATAGCGCCTTCTTCCGTATCCAGACATCTCTGGTTATTTGACCTTTCATAAAAAAGATATATTATGGAAGTGTGGGAGAAATTATAAGCCTCATACGATTGGGTCTGTTTCTTGGATTGGTAATAGCCATTCCACTTTTCTTTTTTAAATTCCTAAAAGGAAAGAGTCCTACCGTGCCTTCTATATTTTCTGTCATCTGGGCTATTATCGTTACTATAATAGGTGGATTTGTAAGCTTAGGTATACTTGATGGATTTGCCAGTCCTAGTTTTTTCTTATTCGTCTTAAGATTTTTACTTTTTGGTCTGGTTCTTGGTTTGATTGCATCAGCCCCATTTTCATTTTTGATTAAAAACTCAAGTGAAAAACCCACCTTTAGAAAAATATTAATAGCAATGGCGCTTATTACATTTGTACTTCCGTCATTCATGTTGTTGAAAATCACAGATCTCACCAAAACTAAATTTATACCAATACCGATCCCACCCCATATAAAGGATTATGAGTATAAATTTGAAATGAGAGACGGTATTACACCAACCAGCGTATTTATGCTTAAGGGAGATACAAGTGTAACTTTGGAAGAGGGTGTTGAAAGGGCCAAAAAAACAGCTAAATTCTTTGAGGAACTTGTTGATCAAACGGGAGGAGGTATGTATGGTAGTGATTATGTATCTAGTTATTCGTTCTGCACTACGGCCATTGAATCCAGCTATCAACGCTTTAAGGAGGAGGTTAAAGACCTTGAGGAAACTCCATTTGGATATATTGATCCCGTCACCAAAAATTACAGGTCCGTCGGTGTTGGGGTTGATTGCGGTTTTACAATAAGAATGAAGAATATTCTCCCCGTTGCAGTTTCCTATTATGCCAAAATTGGTAAGGGTGGTGGCGCAGAAATACAATTTAGTTCACAAGATTTTAGCCGTTACAGACCCTAGTAGATCAAAAAAATTTCTATTAGAATTAGTAAATATTTGCAAAGCAAGCATAAAAATCGCGCGCGCAAAAAATAGCGGAGGCGCGGCGGGTGGGCACATTCGGCAAGCTCAGTGTGAAGGCGCCGCGCCGGAGCAAGCGAGGCCGAAGGCCGAGCTAACACATTGAAGTTCGACATTTTTCGTAAACGGCCAGCTAAGTTGCGCATTCTTCATCCCTTTCTCTATTTAGCTCGATCTGGCTTGCTAAAACCTTCAATTTTTTAAACTCTCGTGAAATAAAAATCCCTAACTACTTTAAATTTATTCATTTATGGATATTGACAAAAGGAAAGTTTGCTCGTAAAATCAAGGTAGGAAAGTTATTTTGCTGGCCGCAAACGGAGGCAATCCCAGTTCAAACGGGATTGCCTTTTTTGGTAATTATCAATGGATCACAAACAGGCTTTATCAAAGAATATTAAATCAAGAAGAGCTGTTATCGGTATTGTCGGCATTGGTTATGTCGGCGGAGCCTTAGCTCTTGGCGCAGCGGCTTCGGGTTTTAAAGTTATCGGAGTGACCCGAAGTGATGCGCGGGCTATACGCGTTAACGAACAAAAAATTCCAAATTATATTGCAACAACAGATGCCAATAATCTTATAAAATGCGACATAATCTGCATCTGTGTCCCCACTCCGATTCATGAGGATAAGTCGCCCGATCTTAAACCGCTTCAGAACGCGCTGGCAGTAACAGCAGACTATATGCAGCCGGGAACATTGGTTATTATCGAAAGCACTATTGCACCTGGCACCACACGAAACATTGCTCTTCCAATACTTCAGACATCAGGTTTAAAAGAAGAAGAAGAATTTTTCCTGTCTTTTTCTCCTGAACGAGTCGATCCGGGAAATAAAAAATATACTATATATAATACTCCAAAGGTGATAGCCGGCTTAAGTAACACCTCCCGTGATCTAACCTGTAAATTTTTTCAGAGTTTTGTTAAAAAGGTAGTCCTCGTTTCCTCTCTTGAAGTGGCTGAGATGTCAAAGGTTCTTGAGAATACGTTTCGGTTTATCAATATAAGCTTTATCAATGAACTTGTTCCGTACGCAAAAAGTCTGGGTGTTGATATGCATGAAGTGATCAATGCGGCCGCCACAAAACCATATGGGTTTCTGCCGCATTATCCGGGGCCCGGAGTTGGCGGACATTGTATACCTGTTGATTCATGTTACCTGCTTTCGGATGCGCGAAAACGGGGAATTCCGCTTACTATAGTTGAAGATGCAGATAGAGTGAATGAAGAACAACCAAAAAAAGTAGTTACCAAAACCCTTGAGATTCTTAAAAAAACAAATGGACACAAGACAACTTACAAGGTTTTGCTCCTTGGCCTTTCGTATAAAAGAGACATTAATGATTGTCGTGAGTCTGCATCGCTTAAAATCTGGAAACTTTTGGAAAACAAGAAAGTTGCCGTATCGTACCATGATCCGCATATTCCCTCCTGGAATGGACAAGAATCTCAGGAGTTGACCGATGAAACTATTCTTGGAAGCGATGTAGTTATTATTACTACAGATCACGAAAGTGTTGACTACAATAAACTTGCAAAATATAAAAAACCTATTCTTGATACCCGCAAAGTCTTTAGCAACAACGGCTCTCCGTTTGTATATGAAATATGAAACATGTTTTAGTAACGGGTGGCGCAGGATTTATAGGTTCAAACTTATGCAAACGACTTCTTGCAAACGGCGAATATGTAATTGTTGTAGATAATCTGATTACTTCCGACGGCTCAAACATCAAACAATTTTTAAACAATCCAAACTTTAAATTTATAAAGCACGACATCACAAAACCTTTACCTCTATCAATCATAAATCATAAAACATTAATCAGTCATATTTTTCACCTTGCCTGTCCCACCGGGGTTTACAATCTCACAAGGCTATCATTCGAGATGCTTCTTGCTTGCTCTGTAGGCACAAAAAATATTTTAGATCTCTCAGTTAAAAATAAGTCAAAAGTGGTATTCGCAAGTTCTTCAGAAGTTTACGGAAACCCAGAAATTTTTCCTCAGAAAGAAGATTACACCGGCAATGTTAATTCAATTGGCATAAGAAGCCCATATGAGGAAGGGAAAAGATTTGCGGAAAGTTTAGTTATGTCCTATGTTAGAAAACATAATCTTAATTCGGTTATCGCCAGGATATTTAATACTTACGGACCTCTGATGTCGCGCAATGACAGTAGGGTTATTCCAAAATTTTTAAATCAAATTTCTAAAAATTTGCCTTTGACTGTAGAAGGAAAAGGCAAGCAAACTAGAACTTTTTGTTATGTTGATGACCTCGTCGACGGACTTTTGCTTTTGGGAAAACGCGGAAGAAAAGGAGAAGTTTACAATCTTGGAAGTGACAAAGAGATAAGCATTAAGGATCTTGCAAAAGAAGTTTTGGAATTGACAAAATCCAATATTGGAATAAAAAATATACATAGACCTTCGCATGACCACAACCGCCGTCTCCCCGACTTGGGAAAAGCAGACAAACTTAATTGGCGTACCAAGGTAGATCTTGATGAGGGTTTAGAAAGGACAGCACAATGGTTTGGATTTTAGCATTCTTTACGCTTGCAGGATATAATTTTACTTTTTGGTTAATTGTAGGCGTGGCTCGATTTATATACGAAAGATTTCCCCATTCTTCAAAAAGAAAAAGGGGCAGACCGCAAGAGCTAATTCAGCCAGAAGACGTTGCGGCAGTGATTCCTGCGCATAATGAACAGCAAACGATCGCAAAAGCAATAAAGTCTCTTAGGAAGATTTTACCTGTGAGAAATATTTATGTTGCTAGTGACTACTCAACCGATAAGACGGTTAAAATTGCCAGATCTTTTAAAGTCAGAGTTTTAGACATTAAACCAAACAGGGGAAAAGCAAGAGCATTGGTTTGCATAATGAAACGCTATCATCTATTAAGCCGCTTCAAAGCAATAATTATTCACGACGCGGACGTTGAGGTTAGTAAAGATTATTTGAAAAATGCGTTACCCTTTTTAAAAGATAGGAATGTAGCAGCTGTTGCAACCCATGGGGTAACAAGACTTAAAAACTACAAAGTGCTTGAGAGATTCTATATTACTTATAGGCTGAGACTTTGGAGAATCCTACAGTACGGGATGCGATTTGGTCAGACATGGAAATACACCAATGTGACTTATATCATCCCCGGCAGTTTATCTCTCTATAGAACGAGGGTCCTTAAAAAACTAAAAATTGACGCACCTGATCTTATTATTGAGGATTTTAATATGACTTTTGAAGTTCGCAGAAAAAAACTTGGAATAATTGCTTATAACCCTTCAATTTTTGGAGTTCATCAGGACCCTTACACATTTAGAGATTATACTAAACAATTAAGACGCTGGAATTTAGGTTTTTGGCAGACAGTCAAGAAAAACGGCATTTGGCCGAGTTTATTTTGGGTCTCGATGGGGTCTTTTCTCATAGAGCTCCTGTTTTATACTTTTTTCATATTGTCTGTGCCAATTTTAATTATTATTTTTATTCTCCATTCATTTAACCCGATAAATATTCCTTTTGTGTCATCCTACTTAACTATATTAGATCTTATTATTGGGCTATTTCTTATGGATTATATTCTTACGGTAATCACAGCCGTTACCGAAAAAAAACTGGAGATGCTTATTTACGGTCTTGGATTTTTTTTCCTGCGCTATGTCGATGCGATCATCTATATATATACTATTCCACTTGCATTTTTCGTAAAGTCAAAAGGTACATGGAGTAGTCCGGAAAGAAAGTAATTAGAAAAGCAATTTAAGGGTTTTTGTAATGGTTGAAATCTCATTTTCAGTTAAGCTTGGGTGGATAGGAAGGGCAAGTGTCGTATTTGATATACCTTCTGCATTTGGAAAATCTTTTTTTGGCAATCTTAGATAACGATGTAATAGCTGATAGTTTTCAACGGGAATGACTGTTGAGATTCCCCTTTTTGCAAGATTTAATTTAAACGAGTCTCTGATTTTTTTATCTTTGAACTTAATTATAAAGCGATAGTGATTTAAATTTTTATCCTCTTTTTTTGGCCAAAACTCAATTTCTTTTTGTTCTTCAAGTATCGGGATGTATTTCGAAGCAATATATCTCCTTTTCTTAAATAAATTATCAATCCTTTTAAACTGCACATTGCCAATTGCGGCGGCAAAATCTGTTAGCTGATAATTGTATCTTACTTTGTAATTTTTACGACGATCATAATAGATCAGATCTCTGACGATTTTGTAATATTTTCTATTGTTGGTTACAAGCATTCCTCCATGACCCGTGGTTATTACTTTTGTTGCATAAAATGAGAAGATACTTATGTCTCCGAATGATCCCAGAGGCTTCCCTTTATAGAAACTTCCCAAAGCGTGCGCACAATCTTCGACTATCAGAAGTTTAAATTTCTTGATCTCATCGATTCTTGCCGGAAATCCGAGAACATGAGGAACGATAATTGCTTTAGTTTTTTTGTTAATTTTTTTTCTTATCGAAGGAGGGTCTATCGTGAAACCATTTTTTTCAATATCGACAATTACCGGAATTGCACCAACGTAATATACTGCATTTAGAAGTGCTGTGCAAACGTATGCCGGTATTATAACTTCGTCATCTTTGCCTATTCCCAATGCAAGTAGGCTTAAATGAAGTGCGGAAGATCCTGAGCTTGTCGCAACAGCATATCTCCTTCTTACAAATTGCTTAACATTGTCTTCAAGTTTTCCGGTTTCCTTATTTGGTACGAGCCACTTACTTCTTAAAGTTCTTACAACCGCTTTTATTTCCTCCTCGCCTATATACGGCTGGTTATGTAAAATTTTTTTCATAATTTTTTGTTTTTAATTTTTGCTATTTCTTCCCAAACTTTGGAGTCCTCACCGCCGAGCCGCCAGAAAGCAAGACCTCCGACGCCGAATTCCTTGGCCAAATCAAAACGTGCCGAAGCGCTTTCTGAATTTTCGAACCATATTACATATTTTTTCCCGTTTTGTAAATATTCAAGGTATGGGCTCTTCGAATTTCCGTCCCATTTGGTTTGAGCATTATTCTTTTTAGCTGTTGATAAAACCTCTGAAAATTTTATATCATCACTTATACCCTCATATGAACCATCAGCACTGACTTGCCATTTGACTCCAGAAAGCCCGATGCCTAGAAAAACCTTTTCGCTAGGTACCCTGACCTTATCTATCGCATAGCTTAAAACTCCTCTGGTCCAGCCAATTTCACCGGGAGCACCGGGTTCAGACGTAATTTCATGCTGAGTGTAGGTCATAAAATACATCTGATCTGCCGCCTTTGAGATTCTTAATAAATCCTGGGCATGCGCACCGTTGTTTTCTTGGGGGTCATTCTCCGAAGTCTTAGGGTGAATAGCAACTCCCAATGTTTTTCCCTTATTGTGAAGTTTTTGTGAAAGCTCTTCAATAAAAAGGCTGAAGTTTTCTCTCTGTGTGCCTCCTAGCGCTTCGTAATCGATATCAATTCCATCCAAGTTTTGTTCATCAACAAGAGAAAGTATATCGTTTATGTGCTTATCACGGTTTCCGGGAGTCGAAATTATTTTTGCTACGCGACTTTCGTCCCATCCCTCTCCTTCGGTGTAATCTACCAAATTTGCTATTACTGCCAAAACTTTCACATTGTGCTTATGGGCAAATTCTATTATTGATGGGTCAATTACTGCAGATTTATAGGTTTTTATCGCTCCGTTTGAGTCGATTCTGTACCAAAAAACAGAAATAAAATCAAAAGTTGAAGGATTTTTAGCAAAGCTTTCAAATGCATTTTCCTGATCCCAAAATGGGATCCACCCGATAATTTTGGGATTAAATTGTTTAATTTTTTCCTTCGAAACCTCTTTTCTCTTCTCAGATTTTTTTGTATTGTAGTACATCATATAAACCAATAACCCCCACGCTAGAAAAAAAACAATAATAAATAATAAAAACTTTCTAAATCTCATTAAGTATCCAATTTTTTCCTTCTGCAAATAAATAGTGAATGCTAGAATAAGGATACATTGCAGTTAGATTGTTATCGACAAACTCATGATCGATTCCCAGTTTTTCTATTTCAGCCAATCTTTTGCCATTGAGGTAATACTTTGCCCCGACACCAGATAAATAAGTATCTGCTTTATATTTTTTACAAACATTTATGAGAAGTTCATGCTTTATCCCTATTACTTCTTCATCCAATACAACAGGCGTCTTTATATTAAGAATGTCTTTTAAGACTCTTATCATCTCTAAATTTAAATCTATTAATCTCTTCCAATTTTTTTTATAAACCGAAGAAACCTGGGGAATATATTTTTTACCTTTTGATTTTCCATATACCATTTCAATTGTTTTTATATGTTTTTTTCTCCAATTGATCTGATCGTTTATCAGAACATCTTTGATAAGCTGGTTCTGCGATCCAAGAACAGGAACCGTAAGCCAGATATCATTGTTTGGACCTTTTATTTTGTGCCTTTGCTGCCAGCCTTCCTGTTTTTCAAACTGGAGATTTCCGATTACGACGAAGAGGTCCGAGAGTTTCATTTTATTGAAAAATGCAAGGTTGGGTAAAAAGTTTGGCTGGTGTGCAGAAATTCTCATAACTATAAAATCCTGTGTGCAGAAAACCCTTCAGAAAAGCTATTGCCGGATTGTGTGCCCCTAAGCCTTGCAAGAGCCATAATTGCTTCAGGTGAGCGAGGGCTTGGAAGATTTCGAAGCTGTGACCGGTATAACCTAAGTGCTTTTAATTTGTTATTGATCTCTTTCTCACTAGTTGGAACAAAAAAGTTCGGAACCAATTGCATTCCATTATTCCAAAAGTCGGCAGCCTCTTCATATCCTAAAACAATCGGCACAAAGTGCTTTACATCTCTTTTTGCCGGACGAAGTGCCGCATGCGTAGCATAAGCTGCTACACGGTGGTCTTGATTATACGAGTGAAATGATGGAAAAGCGACGATTGTAGGACGGATTTTTTCAATCGCTACCGAGCTTTTTTTCTCTATCATATCCATTAATTTTTTCTGTCCTAAAAGATCGAGCTTGAGATGATATTTCTCCCCTTCAAAGGCGATATCATATTTGTCATATTTTAAAAAAGATGAAACCTTTTTTATTTCTTTTTTTCTATCGTTTAAACTTGAAATTCCTTTTTTGGAAAAATCTTTGGTATCGCCGACCGTTAAAAACAAAACAAAAACTTTTCCGCCATTATTTTTTACTTTCTGGATCAACCCCGCACAGCCAATCACCTCATCATCCGGATGAGGAGCAATTATCAATAATCTTTGTTTTATCAAGCTAGTCATGATAATCTGAAGATAATAGCACACAAAGTGCGCCTTTTCAACAAAAACAACACAGATCCGTTTATTTTGGTTCGAATCCAAGCCCGGTAGCACTTCGACAGGCTCAGTGCTTTGCGTTGAGATTGTCGAAGTTGGCTTGGATGAGAAGTTTACCCTGAGTTTATCGAAGGGAATCCAAGCCCGGTAGCAAAGTTGCCCTATAGTTTGACATTTGTTTAATTCACGTGTATAATCCCATCCATGAGCGTTGGCGAAAGATTAAGGGACTTGGAAAAAATCCAAAGACCATTTTCTCATCCATTTAGAGCAGCCGAAGGTAATTCATATCTTATAGATAATACCTTTGCTTTCAGAATACTTGAAGTAGAAGAAGGCAGACCTATTGTTGCATTCGTGGCTGACATTCAATTGCCAATACTTAGAGAACACATAAGAAAAGATAAGAAACAGGATAAGACAGGTATAGGACAATTAATCCTAACAGTCTCACCTAGAGAGAATGTAGTTTATGTAGGGGGAAAATACAAAGTTTCACTTAGTAAGGAGTATCATGGTTATCTTCAACTTCAATCAGACAGTTCAATAAGTTTTGAACCAGTTTCTAAAGACACGGATCTTAAAACACTTGTTGCTCAAAGAACCTCATCTACGAACACTTAAATTGAAGCCGTAGCGAGGCTGTTTTGCCTCTTAAGTGAAAAATTTACCAAGAGGTCTTTTACTCGCCCGTTTAATTTTGTTAAAATTAAAATCTGTGAAGAAAGTTTTTCTCGTTTATTTTTTTTTAATCTCCATATTATTTATCTTAGGTCTTAAATTCTTCTTTGCAAAACAAAGTTCTTTTATAGACTCTCCCCTGCCAAACTTCTTAACACTTTTTAAAAACAGACAGGTTTCAACTCTAAATATTTGGCTGCCTGACTTCAACAGCCGGGTAATCGGAACCATTAAAGCTCCGGATGTTTCTGCCCGCGCTTCTTTAATTTATGATTTAACAATAAACAAAGTAATATATGAAAAAAATGGAAAAGAAAAACTTCCGATGGCATCTCTTACCAAGATTATGACTTCAATAATTGCCTTGGAAAATCAAAAAAAAGATGACAGATACAAAGTTACAAAAAAAGATTTAATTGGAGAAGACAGCATGGGTCTTTCGCAAGGCGAAATATTATCACTTAAAGAATTACTCTATGGTCTTATTCTTAATTCCGGAAATGATGCGGCAGAAACACTTGCAAATAATTTTCCGGGTGGAAGAAAGAAATTTATAGAAGCCATGAATAATAAAGTAAAAGCTTTGGGACTAACGGACACAAATTTTACAAATCCAACCGGACTTGAAGGCGATGGCAAGCAATATACCACAGCTTACGATCTTATCGTCATAACAAGATATGCGGTTTTAAATTTTCCGTTGTTTAATAAAGTTGTCTCGACCATTGATTACAATATTCCGAAGGCCAAGACTCACAAAGCGTACTTTCTTGAGAATGAAACAAACCTTCTAATGAGTTATCCGGGGGTCAAGGGAGTCAAGACTGGCTATACGCCCGAGGCCGGACTTTGTCTTGTGACATATCTTGATTACAAAGGACACAAAATAATTGGAATTCTTTTAGGAAGTAATAATAGACGACAAGAGATGAAGGGTCTTCTTGATTACGCGTTAAAAGTTCAGGGAATTAATTCCCCACCCCACGATTGATTAATTTGTTTGTCGGGGACAGAGGACTCGAACCTCCGACCTCACGGTCCCAAACCGCGCGCTCTAGCCAACTGAGCTAGTCCCCGGGTGCCGCGGGAGAGAGTCGAACTCTCACGCCCTTACGGACAAGGGCTCTTAAGGCCCTCGTGTCTGCCATTCCACCACCGCGGCGCCATTCAATTTTACTCTATAATCTTAATTTGTTCAACCTTGCGTAAAAAAATTGTTTAATATAATTACTTTTTGATATAATCTTCCAATGAAAGAAGCATTAAGCATCGCAGGACCGGATGTTGCAAAAGTCGAGCAAAAACGCCCGCCGATTTTCATAAGAAATGCTTTGGTAGCACATGTGATCGCCTTTGTTGCTGATCGGATATTAGGCGATGGGCTGACTTCAGATGGACGAGATTTACTATACAAGCTTGTGGTAAGAGCCTGCCGCGGGGAAAGGGTCTCTATAAGCCGAGAAGTCCCTCTTGTTTATCAAGGAGCAACACTTAAGATAGAAGCTGATGGTCAAAATAATATTCCTTCATTCGGGCCAACAATGCTTATTGGAAATCATACAAGGGGAGGACCTCTTTTAAATAACGGTCAATTTATTGAGATGGCAAGTCAAGGATACCATGCTCGAAGAGGAGTGCAAGAGGAAGAAATACGAGAACCTTTTGTTATTATGCAAAAAGGACTCGGAGGATGGGTAGTAAAGCGATATGCTACCGAGTTTTTTTACAAGATGGCTGCGAGTGCACTTAATTGTGAAATTGTAACAATTCCCAGGTTTGGTAAAAACAAAGATAATAAAGAAGTTGAGATTGTAAATCATCAAGGGCTTCGACCTATCGCAACCCAAAGAATAATCGATGGCGGAGCGGCATTATGGCTTCCTCAGGGGACACATAGAGAACCAGATGATTTACGTTTTCCCGAAAACAAAGGGACAGGATTTTTAAGAAAAATTTACGATGAAGACCGTTATGTCCAGCTTGTTCCGGTGAGATCCATTCCCGACTCAAATAGAAATGTAAAAATTGTTTTTGGACCGGCAGTAGGTATCAGCGAGGTTATTAAAGGAGGAGGAATAAATTATTTTGCTCAAAACCACATTGCGTCCCTGAGATAGGATCCTTTTAAACCAATAGCGATTTGTGATAAAATTACTTAAAACGCGCGGGTGTAGTTCAATGGCAGAACACAACTTTTCCAAAGTTGATACGAGGGTTCGATTCCCTTCACCCGCTCAAAAATTTCTTTAAATTTTTGAGCGAGGTTCGCCCAAGGGCGAATCGCTCCCATCTCCCTACCGCATACTATATAATATAATGATATCATGGATGTTCTTTCAATCATTTTAATAGTTTTTGGATTAATTCTGTTTGAGACGGTTTCTTCCATAGACAATGCTGTCATTAATGCTCAGGTTTTATCTACCATGTCTCAGAGGGCCCGCAGGTGGTTTTTAGTCTGGGGGCTTTTGATTGCTGTTTTTTTGCTCAGAGGCCTGTTGCCTTTTGCTATTGTTTGGATTACCAATCCATCACTTGGGCCTTTGGGGACAATTACCGCTGCCTTTTCCTCTGATCCAAAAGTACATGAAGCAGTAGAATTATCAGCCCCGATCTTGCTTATTGGAGGAGGAACATTTTTAATCTTTCTATTTTTTCATTGGCTATTTTTAGAGCCAAAGAAATTTGGGTTGCGGGGCGAGCAGTTTATTCAATCTCTTGGGGTTTGGTTTTACGCTACCATCTCCATAATATTGGCAACAATTGTTTGGTTTGCTCTTAAGATAAATCCGCTGATGGCTTTTGGAGCAGTGGTTGGCTCCACCGCCTTTTTCATTACTCATGGCTTTAAGGAGAATGCGCAAAAAGCTGAAAGGAGTATTCTTACAAATAGTCAAGTCCGCTCGGATTTAAGTAAGATTTTCTATTTGGAAGTGATTGACGCCACTTTTTCAATTGACGGAGTGGTAGGTGCCTTTGCGTTTACACTATTTGTACCACTGATCTTACTGGGAAATGGTATCGGAGCCTTTGTAGTCAGAGAGATAACTATGCACAGCATTGAAAGGATTCAGAAGTATGTTTATCTAAAAAATGGAGCGATGTATTCAATCTTCTTTTTGGGAGTGATTATGATTTTAAATAGTTTTGGTTTTCATATTCCCGAATGGCTTACACCAATTGTTACAGTGATAGTAATAGGCTACTTCTTTATAAAATCCCGCTTAGAGCTTAGCATGAAAACGTAAATGCTATAATTACTTTTATGCATTTTGACCTCGTACCATTAGTTCAGGCAGTAGGATATTTGGGGATTTTTGCCATAGTTTTTTTAGAATCCGGTCTTTTGATTGGTTTTTTCTTTCCCGGAGATAGCCTTCTTTTTACAGCAGGATTTTTAGCTTCCCAAGGGTATCTTGATATTAGAGTATTAATTTTCGGATGTTTTATTGCCGCAGTTGTGGGTGACAGCATCGGGTATTACATTGGTGTAAAATTAGGTCCCAAAATTTTCAACAAAGAACATTCTATCTTTTTTCATAAAAAACACCTGGAGCGAGCCCAAAAATTCTATGACAAACACGGAGGCAAAACTATCATTTTGGCAAGGTTCATTCCGGTCATTCGCGCTTTCGCCCCGGTTGTTGCAGGGGCGGGGAAAATGGATTACAAAAGGTTTGTTTTCTTTAATTTTTTCGGAGCTGTTCTTTGGGCAATTGGAGTAACTCTGGCAGGATATTACTTAGGAAACCTGATTCCGGATGTTGATAAATACCTTCTGCCAATTGTTGGGCTTATCGTTATTGCCTCGATATTGCCTGTTCTTCATCACAGCTTAGTTGATGCAGAAATCAGAGCAAGTATTATCAGAAAGCTTAAAAGAAAATAGATTAAACATATCAAGCTCGTTTGGGCTGTCGGTTTGCAAAGACTTAAGTTTCTGCCCGCACTGAGCTTGCCGAATGTGCTATACTAAACAATAGTCTAACATCGCCTTGGGTGATGCGGAGCAATAAGACGAATGGTCAAAACATGCGTTTTAGAGCCGCGAACCATCATCAATTATAACCGGCCAAGACAAAATTGGCTGGTTTTTTTATGAACATCACTAAATTTTTTTCCTGGATATTTTTAGGTTTGGTCTTTGTTACCTTTATTTTCTTCTCTGGCATTATTTCCCTGATTATCGATTGGTGGTGGTACCAGGAGGTTGGGTTTACCGAGATCTTTGTCAAATCGCTCAGCGCAAAAATCATTGTTGGAGCGGGAGCTGGACTATTTGCGGCAGCATTTCTTCTTACTAATCTATTAATTGCGATCCGTTCAAAAGTACCCTGGATGGCAGTCATTCCTGAATCTCTTATCGGTACCAATCAACCAATAAGCTTAAATGGCAGGATAATAGGAAAATTCGGTATTATCTTAAGCTGTATTATTTCTATCTTTATTGCTCTTTTAGCCGCAAGTAGTTGGTACGACGTCTTAAAGTTCCTTTCAGCCGCGCCGTTTGGTCAAAAAGATCCGATATTTGGTCAAGACGTGTCTTTTTATGTATTTTCCCTGCCTGTGTACTCTTTGGGGCTCGGCCTTATAAAAACCGTTATTCTTATATCGCTTATCGGTTGCGGTGCAATCTACATTCTGCGGGGCAGCCTTAATCTATCAAGTATCTTGGGTAAGTTTGACCTCTCCAAATTGACCGGAAAACCTGAACGTCTGATTATTAAACCTGCAAAAGTTCAAAGCTCCGATCAAAAATCCAGACTTCACATCGGGATTCTATTGTCTCTTTTTCTTACAACAATTGCCGCCAGTACCTATCTGTCTCTCTTTAATTTGCTTACTAGCCAGAGTGGTCCGGTGTTTGGCGCTGCTTTTACCGATGCCAATGTCATGGTACCGCTTCTGCGCCTATCTGTTTTTGTTTATGGTTTGGCTGCGGTTTTAGCACTGTTCTATGGAACTTCCGGAAGAATAGCTCCTCTTTTCGGAGCAATTTTTTTGACTGTAATAGTCGGGTTTGCATCCTCGATTATTCCCTCGATCTTTCAAAAACTGGTCGTTTCGCCCAATGAGCTTGTGAAAGAAACGCCGTTTATAAAACACAACATTGCGGCCAGTCGCAAGGCTTATGGTCTGGACAAGGTAGAAGAACGGGAAATAGCAGCGAGTAAACCAATTACAGCCGCGGACATTGCATCAAACAATCTCACAATTAAGAATGTGAGGCTTTGGGACAGAGAACCGCTGCTCTCTACTTTTTCGCAAATCCAGGAAATCAGAACCTACTACGAGTTTTCTTCCGTTGACAATGATCGTTACACAATTAACAATGAACTTCGTCAAATTATGCTTTCTCCCAGAGAATTGGCTTCCGACAGTCTACCTAATAAAAACTGGATTAATGA
>Ga0209541_10008225_pt1 | contig 17260 bp, 12 predicted proteins | sample RifCSPlowO2_01_FD_184027 | JGI IMG/M metagenome (GOLD analysis project Ga0209541, IMG submission 184027) | Groundwater microbial communities from Rifle, Colorado - Rifle CSP2_plank lowO2_0.1 (SPAdes) (version 2) | ecosystem: Environmental > Aquatic > Deep subsurface > Groundwater | place...
ATCGATCAAAAAAATATTGTCGATCAGATTGACGCGCCCGAAGGTAAAATTACCTGTATCAAAAATATTTTTCCGGCCGTAAGCTTAGATAATAAAAAGGCCTATGGCGCGCAAGAAGTTATAATTGAAACGCCTGATCATAAAAAAGAGCTGCATGATTTATCCGAAAAGCAGATTGAAAGCTTGCTAAGAATGTACGCCAAACGCACCGATGAATTAAGCAAAATTAAAAACATCGAATATATTCTCTGTTTTAAAAACCAAGGTTCAAAAGCCGGCGCCTCAATCGTCCATGCCCATTCGCAAGTTTTCGCTACCGCTATGATACCGCCAGACATCGCCGAAGAATTAAAAGTCTCATATAATTATCAATTAACCAACAAGGCTTGCGCCTACTGCGATATCATCGAAAAAGAAATAGAGTCGCCGAGAATTATTTATGAGGATAAATTCATCGTCTGCTTCGCCCCTTACGCCAGCCAATACCATTATGAATCATGGATTTTTACTAAACGGCATTTGGACAATATTACAAAATTTAATAATGATGAATTCGCCTCTTGCGCTAAAATTCTTAAAACCATATTATTAAAACTTAGCCAGCTTAACTTGTCGTTTAATTATTTCTTGCATCAAGTTATTTCCGATTCCAACCAGCATTTTTACATTAAAATCCAGCCGCGCGACAGCGTTTGGGCCGGAGTTGAGCTCGGTTCTGGCTTGGTAATTAATTCCATTGCGCCGGAAGAAGCGGCTAATTTTTTTAGAGATTAAAGATTTAAGCTTAATATTAAATGTGAGGATAAGCTGTGTAAAATTAGCTGAAATATACTTTCAACTTCTGTAATATTAAATAAAAGGGCAATCGCCCTTGACATTTATCAGAATTTTATTTAATATTATTAATACAATGCGAATTTATTCATAACTTGTCCCAAGCCCGGGGTAATAAAACTTTCATTGAATAAATAACCAAGCACAATTTGAAAACACATGAAAGAAAAAAACAGTGATATTGGAGCACTAATATCCCTGTTTTTTTCTTTCACCAAAAAGAACGTAACTTAACAACTCGCAACTCGCAACTCATAGCTCGCAACTCGCAACTCAAAAATACTTGAGTTACGAGTTATGGGTTATGAGTTACGAGATTTTAGTACTAACAGGCGCTAATTCTTTATCCTTCTGTCAAAAACGGAAGGGTAAAATTTGATGAATTAATTTTCTTCAAATATTTATCCCGTGAAATTCGCTTTGCGAATATTTCACAGGGACTTTAATATATAGCATCGCAAGATCTGTATATTGACTTGGAAAGCAACCAAGTAAAAAAATTCACCCTGTCAAATAAATTTGCTTCGGCAAATTTCCGCTCTGCGGATTTGACAGGGTAAATAGTAAAGCCTATTCAAAACTTACTAAGAGTTTGGTAAAACAAACTTTTCCAGGCGACCCCTGGTAAAAAACTTATTGAGAGTTTGATTCTGGCTCAGGATGAACGCTGGCGGCGTGTCTAAGGCATGCAAGTCGAGTGGGTTTAGACCCACGGCAAACGGGTGCGTAACACATTGGTAACTTACCCCGAAGTCATGAATAATCCTGCGAAAGCGGGTCTAATACATGATGATAGTGAGGGGACTTAAGTCATTCTCACTTAAAGCTTGTCCCGTAGCAATACGGGAACTTACGCTTCGGGAAAGGCCTATGGCTTATCAGCTAGTTGGCGAGGTAAGAGCTCACCAAGGCGATGACGAGTAGCGGGATTGAGAGATCGACCCGCCTCACTGGGACTGAGACACTGCCCAGACTCCTACGGGAGGCTGCAGTCAAGAATATTCCCCAATGGCCGAAAGGCTGAGGGAGCGACGCCGCGTGACTGAAGAAGCCCTTCGGGGTGTAAAGGTCTTTTATTAGGGACGAACTAATGACGGTACCTAATGAATAAGGGGCTGCTAACTTCGTGCCAGCAGCAGCGGTAATACGAAGGCCCCAAGCGTTATCCGGATTTATTGGGCGTAAAGAGTCTGTAGGCGGCCTGAATAGTTTTTCGTCAAATCCCGAGGCTCAACCTTAGGACCGCGAAAAATACTTTCAGGCTAGAGGCTGGGAGAGGCAGATGGAATTGCCGGTGTAGCGGTAAAATGCGTTAATATCGGCAAGAACACCAAATGCGAAGGCTTTCTGCTGGAACAGTTCTGACGCTGAGAGACGAAAGCGCGGGGAGTGAATGGGATTAGATACCCCAGTAATCCGCGCCGTAAACGATGGATACTTGGCATTGGAAGTATCGACCCTTTCAGTGCCGCTTAATCAAGTTAACACCTTAAGTATCCCGCCTGGGTAGTACGGCCGCAAGGCTAAAACTCAAAGGAATTGACGGGGACCCGCACAAGCGGTGGAGCATGTGGTTTAATTCGACAATAAGCGAGGAACCTTACCAGGGTTTGACATGATGCTGCAAATCCCGGGAAACCGGGACTCCTTCGAGGGTGCATCACAGGTGCTGCATGGTTGTCGTCAGCTCGTGTCGTGAGATGTACCGTTAAGTCGGGCAACGAGCGCAACCCCTATTCTGTGTTAAATCACTCACAGAAAACTGCCCCCCACTTAGCACATTTCGTTAACTGTTAACTGTAAAATGTTAATTGTTAACACGAAGTGTTCTGAGTGGGGGGAGGAAGGCGGGGATGACGTCAAATCAGCATGGCTCTTACATCCTGGGCGACACACGTGCTACAATGGCCAACACAAAGGGTCGCTAAGCCGCAAGGCGGAGCTAATCCCATCAAAATTGGCCCCAGTTCGGATTGAGGTCTGCAACTCGACCTCATGAAGCCGGAATCGCTAGTAAACGCGTATCAGCCATGGCGCGTTGAATACGTTCTCGGGTCTTGTACACACCGCCCGTCAAGTCAATAAAGTCTTCAGTACCCAAATGCCGGCGCAGGCCGGCAAAAGGTAAGGGAGATGATAGGGACTAAGTCGTAACAAGGCATCCGTAGCGGAAGCTGTGGATGGATCACCTCCTTTCTAGGGAGAAAAATAGATGGAGGGTCTGAATTCAGCCCTTCATTCTAGTCGACTCTTCGCTCCGTTTGGAGCGATCCGGGGATTGACGTAGGTTCTGTCACGTTTTGGTTGTTAAAGGCTGTTGATATAAAGAGACTGCTCGGCAAGAGTAGTTTTTTTGTTGTTAAGGCGTGTTTCAATAAAACCATAAAGCAATAAAACAACCCTTAAGGTTTTTGCTTTATTGTTTTATGGCTTTATTGACCTTTGTGCCTTTATGTTCCTGTGCTATAATCAATCTATAAACCTTAGCTAAACCATATGATAAAATGTTCAAAAATCCGGGTTCTGGCGCTGGCGGCCCTTTTGTTTTTATTTTCCGGCAGTCAGGCTTTGGCCGCCCTGCCCGAGCAGGAAAGAATTCTTAGTTATGACAGCCAAATCACGGTCAGCCAAGACGGGTCAATGGTGGTTATGGAGACCATCCAAGCGGTTGCCTTGGGCGGCCAGATTAAGCATGGCATTTATCGCGATTTTCCGACCAAGTATAAAGACGTTTACGGCGGCAAGTATAACGTCGGGTTTGAAATTATCTCAATAAAAAAAGACGGCGCGCCGGAAAACTTTTTTACCGAGGGTTTGTCCAACGGCGTCAGAATTTATATCGGCAAAAAAGACGTCTTGTTGAATCCGGGAATTTATACTTATGAGATTACTTATAAAACCAGCCGCCAGCTCGGGTTTTTCCCCGATCACGACGAGCTGTTTTGGAATGTCACGGGCAATGGCTGGGTTTTTCCGATTGATAAAGCCGCGGCGACCGTAATTCTGCCCGCGGGCATTGCCGCCGGCCAGATAAAAACCGAAGCTTACACCGGGCCGCGGGGATCGTTTGATAAAAATTATCAGGCCAGCTTTGCCGGCGCCCAGGCGCGGTTTAAAACGACCAAGCCGCTGAATTCTTATGAAGGGCTGACAATTGTCGTCGGCTGGCCCAAGGGGTTTGTTTTAGAGCCGGCGGCCGCGGATAAAGCGAAATATTTTTTAAGAGACAATCTTGGCACGATTGCCGGCTTGGCCGGCCTAATAGTTTTACTGGCTTATTACCTTTTGGCCTGGCTGAAAGTGGGCAAAGATCCGAAAAAAGGCACGATTATTCCACAGTATGAGCCACCCAAGGGGTTTTCCGCCGCCGCTATCCGCTTTTTGGTTAAAATGGGCGTTGATTCGGCTCAAAGAAATTTTACGGCTCAAATTATTGAAATGGCGGTTAACGGCCTGATAAAAATTGAAAAAAAAGAAAAAGGCGGCTTTTATGCCTTGAAAAAATTGACCGCGGCGCAAAATTTACCGGCGCCGGAGGCCGGCTTGATGGAAAAGCTTTTTCCCTCCTTTGATTCCCTTGATTTGAAAAACAGCAATTATAAAAAAATTCAAGCGGCGCGGCAGATTTTAGACGAGCATCTGAAGACCAAATTCGGTGAAAATTATTTCAACCGGAACTGGGCCTATATTATCGGCGGCTTTATTTTTTCGGGCGTGTTTTTCTTTCCGTTGTTGCTTGCCGGCGGCGCCGATTTTTTGACTTTTAAGATTAGCTGGATTTCCAATATTTTCTTTTTCATTTTTTATATTCCTTTTTTGATTTATTTAATCAAGCGGATGCTTATCGGCATTCGGGAATATCCCGCTTATTTGTCAATTATCATGTTTTTTCTTTTTTTCCCGATGCTTTTGTTCGGCTTTACCTTAATGATATTTATCGCCTTCAATGCCAATCCGGTTGTAACCGCCGCTTTGATTATTAATATTATCTTTGCTTTCATAATGAAAGCGCCGACCAAGGAAGGGAGGAAAGTTTTGGACGAAATTGAAGGCTTTAAATGGTTTTTGACGGTCACGGAAAAGGACCGGATGAATTTCCATAACCCGCCGGAAAAAACGCCCGAGCTTTTTGAAAAATACCTGCCTTATGCTTTGGCTTTGGGCGTGGAGCATAAATGGGCCCAGCAGTTTAACGATGTTTTCGCCCGTTTGCATGACGAAGGCCGCGATTATCAGCCGGTTTGGTATTCAGGCAGTAATTTTTCATCTATGGCCATCGGCAGTTTTGCCGGTTCGCTTGGTGGTTCATTCTCCAGCGCTATCAGTTCCGCTTCCACGGCGCCGGGTTCGTCTTCCGGCTTTGGCGGAGGCGGTGGAGGCGGTGGAGGCGGTGGCGGAGGCGGCGGCGGCGGGGGTTGGTAGGTAAAATTAGAAAATTTAGATAAACAAAAAACCGTCCCGAATTTATTGAGGGATGGTTTTTTGGTTGGAATAATGTTTAGATTTATTTTAAATTAAAAAAATAATAGTATCAATTTTTTGCAAGTAAAAATTTTGTTTTATTTATTAATAAATTATATTTTTGTTTGTTTTTTGTTTCATTAATAAAATCTCTTAATTCTTTTTCACCTAAAATTTTTTCTCCCCATAGTAAAATAACTACGCCAACATTAAATAATAATGCTGGATTTTTTGTTTTCTCATATTGAAAATACAAAAAATTCATGACTGATGGAATATAAATTTGTTCTATCTTTTTTTCCATTTCATTCAAAGTATTAATTGCTTCATTATAATTTCCTTCTGATAAATTAAAATAGAGATAATTAAATTTATAGCTGTATTCATTTTTGGGGTGGACATTTTTTGCTTTTTCGGTGTAGTCTTTTGCGGATTCTCTATTTCCCTCTAATTCATAAACAATGGCCCACGACATATAAGTTGCATAAGAATAATGATCCAATTTTTCGAGTTCTTCTGCTATTGGTCTAAGCTTTTCTGGATTTAAGCCCCAATAGTTTGAGTCAAATCTAATTTTGTTTATAAGTAATAAATAATTTCTTACGTCAGCAATTAAAGGGCCGTATTCTTTTTTTGTTAAATTTTGATTGCAGTCGTCTCTGGTTGGTTGTAGCAATTTAAGGGAATCATTTATTTTATGTAAGCTGGTCATACATAAAGAAAGAATATAAGTACAAACATTAAATGTATTTCCATATAAATTTTTTTTACTACCAACTTCATCTTTAACTCGCCAATTTTTTCCTGCTAGTGATTTTGCAACTTTTTTGCCAAAAATTTCTTTATAAATTTGTTCTTTATCTTTACCGCCAGGATGTCTAAATTCATAATGAAAGTTGAATTTAAATTCAACTTCTTTTCCGCCGGTTATAGGCAAACCACTAATTATCAGGGTTGAACATGGCATATTCAATTTTGTTTTTGATTCAGCGGCAGAATTATCCGAAAAATTTATATCAACTGGTTTCTTTTTTATGATTATGTTTTTTGATAAATCATAATCTTTCAATTTCTCTTTGAAATTATCTATAAGATTGTTATATAATCTTAATAATTTTTCATCTTTAAAATCATTAATAGTGACCGCAAAAATAACAAGTAATTTGTTTGAAAAATAGTTATAATTAAATCTTCTAATCAACCAATAAATTAAAAAAGATAAGAATAAGAAAGACCAACAATAATAAAGTGGCAGAAAAATTTTATCAAATGTTGTATACAAAACTCCTAATAAAGCAATAAACCAAAAAGAATAGTAAATAACCCCTTTTCCAGTATCCAAAGGATATTTAAACATCTCAAATTTTTCAATATTTTGTGGCATTACAGTTGATAATTATTGGTTGGGGATAACTTTTTTGATTTTCGGGTTATTTTCGGGTATACTGATAATATAAGCCTATTTAAGAATAATGTCAATATGCTGACCAAAAAGCAAAAAGAGCTTCGGGATTATATCAAACAATATATTGATAAAAATGACTATTCTCCTACCATTGGAGAGATGGCCCGCCATTTTAAAAGAGCGGTCGGGACGATTCATGAGCATTTAGAAATATTGAGAGAAAAGGGAGTTTTAGAAAAATTAAGCAATCAGCCAAGGGCGATTCAGCTCTTAGACGTTAAGAGCAAGGAGATGGCAGAAATTCCTTTGGTTGGCATAATCGCCGCCGGCCAGCCGATTGAAGCGATAGAAACGTCAAGCGAGACCGTTGCCGTTTTAAAAGATGAAATTGGCAGGGACGGCAAATTTTACGCTTTAAAGGTGCGGGGCAATAGTATGATTGATGACGGCATATTTGACGGCGATACGGTTGTCATTAGGCAGCAGCAGACAGCTGATGACGGGCAGACCGTGGTTGCCATTATTGATGATAATGAAGCGACTTTAAAGAAAATTTATCGCGAAAAAGATAAATTTCGCTTGCAGCCGGCTAATCCGACCTTATTGCCTTTTTACAGGAAAGAGGTGGAAATAAGAGGGGTAGTGGTAAAAATAACCAGGAATTTGGAAAACCAAACTGAAAAAGAGAATGCCAGCGATGAAAAATATTCAAGAAGAATTGATTATTCTTGGGATTTCTGCGGCGAAAAAACAAAATCATCTACTCATGGCTTCCACACTTACCCCGCGATGTTTATCCCGCAGGTCGCGAATAGGCTGATAAAAAATTATAGCCAGGCCGGAGACACGATTTGCGATATTTTTTGCGGATCCGGCACGGCTTTAATTGAAAGCCGGCTATTGGGCCGGAATGCTTACGGGATTGATTTAAACCCCCTGGCCATTTTTTTAGCTAAAGTGAAAACGACCGAGATAAACCCGTCAAAACTAACAAAAGAATATTTTATTCTTCTTAACCGAATTGAAAAAATAAAAGGCAATGAAATTAAAAAGCCGGTTTTCAATAATATTGATTTTTGGTTTAAAAAAGAGGTAGCCGTAAAATTAGCCAAGATTAAAAAAGCGATTTTGCAAATTCAAGATGAAAAAATTAAAAATTTCTTTTTAGTTTCTTTCAGCGAGACGGTTCGTCTTGCCTCAAATACCAAAAATGGCGAGTTTAAATTAGTCAGAATCAGGCCGGAAAAACTAGAAAAGCACAGTCCCGATGCCTTGGGTATTTTCAGGAAAAAGACCGAGAACAATATCAATGGCATGAAGAATTTTTATAATGACGTTAAAAAAGACGCTTGGGCCAAAATTATCTATGGCGATTCCTCAAAAGATAACGGAATTAAAAAAAATTCCATTGATTGCATTGTTACTTCCCCGCCGTATGGCGACAGCCGGACAACCGTGGCTTATGGGCAATTTTCCCGGCTTTCGGCTCAATGGCTGGATATTTTTGAAGATCCAAATAATGCCTCTAGAATTGATAATGATTTGCTGGGCGGCAAGGCGACAAAAGACTTAATCCATGGCTTAAAATCAAAGTATTTAGAAGAAGTTTTAGATAAGATAGCTAAAAAAGACGGAGAAAGAGTAAAAGACGTATTAAGTTTTTATATTGGCTTGGAAAAATGCTTAAGGCAAGCCTATAATATTTTAAAACCAAAAAAATATTTCTGCCTCGTGGTCGGCAATCGGCTGGTAAAGCAGGTTAGAATTCCAACGGATTTTATTATCGCGGAATTGGGAGAAAACATTGGTTTTGTTTGTGAAGACATTTTTGTCCGGAATATTCCGGGGAAAAGAATGCCAATTAAAAATTCGCCGACAAATATTGCCGGCGAATTAGAGGAAACAATAAATAAAGAAAGTATTGTTATTTTGAAGAAAAATTAAATTAATTTTGTTCTTTTAGAAAAGCAATCATCAAGCTTATTCATTTTTATTCTAAAGCCAGTGCCATGATTTCTGACGGATCCATTTGGCCGATAATACATTCTAAAATCAACCAATATCCCGTCATTTTTCACCTGTTTTTTGAATAATCCAAAGTTAAAATTTTCTAAGAGATAAGCTTCATTAAAATGAAAATATTCAGAGCCATTAATTATTTTGCTATCAGCTAAGACATAAATTAAGGCTGGCAATTTAGCATTAAATTTTTTTTCCACCGATCCCATATCCCAATAAATATTTAATCGCCGATTTTTACCTTTGACCCGTATTTTATTTTTTTCAACTAATAAGCGAAGATTTTGAGCGTTATATCTTTTGCAGGAAAGAGTACTGTGCAATTCTTTAGATCTTTGATTATCTCGTTTTGAGTAGCCAAAACCGTCAAGCAAGATTCTATCTCTATCTCCACCGCTAGGCAAAGGCTCTAAAGTGAATAAGGTCATCATTGATTTCGCGTCTTTTCGATATGATTTTAATTCGGCAATCTCGCCAATATCCGGCAAAGGGATATTGTTTTCTTTAATCCCCAGCAAATCTTCAAGTGTTTTGCCAATGCCCGTGTCGCCAAGCCGATGAGTTTTAGTGAAGCCCAACTTTTTTATTTTTTGCAGTTTTCGCTTTAAGATTTCTAAATCCATATTATTTAATAAAAAAATTAATGTCTTTTTCGTAAATATCGGCGAATTTTTTCAATTCCATAACATCAAGCCGCCTCTCGCCCAGCTCCGCTTTAGAAACAAAAGATTGCGGCTTATTCAATTTATCAGCCACTTGAGCTTGAGTAAGGTCAGATTCTATTCTGGCTTTTTTAAGCCGTTCAATGACCAATAAATAGTCTTTTGAATGAATGGTTTTTGGCATAGATTTAAGTGTTAGTAAATTAAGCATAAATCCTATTATAGGATAACCCAAAATGGGATATTATTAAATAGGAGATAATACTAAAGGTTTCCTACTTTCTATTGACGAATTTAATCATTTTTGTTATATTAAGTAGGTAAAATTAAGCGATATTTTAGGGGCGATTAGCTCAGCTGGTTAGAGCGCGTCACTGATAATGACGAGGTCCGTGGTTCGAGTCCACGATCGCCCACCAGATAAATATTCAATGAGCCGGGTTAGCTCAGTGGTAGAGCGAAGGACTGAATTTTCGGTCCCTCCCGCCGCAAGGCGGGATTAAAAATTGGGTGAATTCGGGGAAACCTAAACCCGCCAATTGGCGGGCACGGCAATCCCGAGCCGAGCTTCGATGGGTAATAATTTCGAAGAAGGTGTAGAGACTAGCAAGTGAGCCCGACAATAATCTTGCATTAGCGCCCAACTCCCGACTATAATCGGGATGAAGAGATAGTCCAAGCCCTAAAGAAATTTAGGGGAAAAGAAGGAAAATCCTTGCGTCCCCAGTTCAATTCTGGGACCCGGCACCATCAAAACAAGACTGGAAAACAGCCTTGTTTTGTTTTATTAATTGATTTTTTTAACAAATAATGCTATATTTTTATAGAAAAAGGGACGGGGTATAGCGAAGTTGGCTATCGCGCCTGCTTTGGGAGCAGGAGATCGCCGGTTCGAGTCCGGCTACCCCGACCAAATTATTCATGCGGGTATCGTATAACGGCTATTACCACAGGTTTCCAACCTGTTGACAGGGGTTCGACTCTCCTTACCCGCTCCAAAAAATCGTCCTCAATTTACAAGGACGGTTTTTTGATTATTTAAAATTTTAATCAAATTATTTAAGGATAAAAAGCAATGGCTGTATATTTTACCCGGCATTATTGACAAAGAACCGTTTTTGAGATAAGATTTATACGGAGAAAACTCGGGCAATATCGCCTGAATAACCAAATAGGAGGACGCACCTTGAATACCATAACCATAAGAAAACCGGACGACTTCCATGTCCATTTCCGCGAAGGCGAATTATTAACCGCGGTTTTGCCGCCCACGGCGCGCGGTTTTGCCCGGGCGATCGCCATGCCGAATCTGAAAGCGCCGCGCGCGACCACGGCCGAGCATGTCCGGGAATACCGCTGCGAGATTATCGGGGCGATGAAGGCCAACGGCATCAGTAAAGCTGATTTTGACCCGCTGATGACTTTTAAGATTACGCCGCAGACAAAAGTGGAAACGATCCGCCTGATGTCGGGTTATGCCGTGGCCGGCAAGCTTTATCCGGAAGGCGTGACGACCGGCTCGGAAGACGGGGTCAAGGACTTTCAGGCTCTGTATCCGATTTTTGAGGAAATGGGAGCTTTTGCTTTTGTCTTGTCCATCCATGGCGAATTGCCGGGCGCGCCTGAAACTGAAGCCGAGCAGAAATTTATTCCGGTGCTGCGCAAGCTGATCAGGGATTTCCCCGGCCTGCGGATTGTGGTGGAACATGTTTCCAGCAAAGCGATGGTTGATTTTCTGATGAGCAAAGACGTGCCCCAAACCGTGGGCGCCACGATTACGCCCCAGCATTTAGTTCTGACTTACGAGGATGCTTTGGCTAATCGGCATAACTACTGCAAACCCGTGGCTAAAACTTTAGCTGACCGGGCGGCGGTAATTCAGGCGGCAATTTCCGGCGATCCGCGGTTTTTCTTCGGCAGCGACAGCGCGCCGCATCCGAAGAGCAAGAAAAAAGCGGCTTTGGGCCAAAACCCGGCGGCCGGTGTTTTTTCGGGACCCGTGGCTTTGCCGGTTTTAGCCCAAGTCTTTGCGGCTGCCGGCCAGCTTTCCCGGCTGGAAAATTTCACCAGCGTTTTCGGCGCGCGGTTTTACCGCTTGCCGCCAAACCGCGGTGAAATTCAGCTGATCAATAAGCCCCAGACTGTGCCGGAGATTTGCGCCGGCGATGTCGTGCCGTTTTTGGCCGGCCAAAAGATTGCCTGGCAGATTGTTGTTTCTTAAGCAGCTTTGTTCGCGCCCTCTTTGGAAAACCAAGGAGGGCTTTTTAGTGAGTAGGTTGTAGTGAGTAGTGAGTAGAATTTTAATTTATTATTTACTGTAAAAGATAGAGAGTAGGATTCAAATTTTTTGCTCACTGCTCACTGCTTACCACTACCCATCGCCCTTGATTTTTCCAGCATTATCTGCTATATTTATGGAGTAAAACTATTAATGGCCTGATAGCCCCGCCTTCACCCTCACTTCGTTCGGGGCTTCGGCGGGCAAGCAAAACCGTTATCGCGGGTTCGTCCGGTTTTAAAAATAAGGTCACGTAGCCAAGTGGTAAGGCGACGGTCTGCAAAACCGTTATTCGCGGGTTCGATTCCCGCCGTGACCTCCACCCTGATTTTTACGAATTGTTTTATCATAAATTAACCTATGAATGTCGGTGAATTGGCGCGAAAATTGAATATTTCAAGCAAAGAACTGCTGGAGATCCTGCCGGCGGTCGGTTTTCATGTCGGCCAGCGGGCGATTAAAATTGACGATCGCCAGGCGCACAAGATTATTGAAAAATGGTCCCAGCTTCTGGCCCAGTACCGCGCCCAGCTTAAGGCCGGAGAAAAAAAAGAAGAAGCGGTTGAGGTTAAAGCGGAAATTAAAGCCGTGGCTCTGCCGCCGTTTATCCGCGTTAAAGAGTTTGCCGAGAAACTGCGCTTGCCTTTGTCCAAGGTCATGGCCGAGCTGATGAAAAACGGCGTTTTGTCTTCCATGAACGAGCAAATTGATTATGACACGGCCGCCATTATCGCCCATGAATTGGGTTTTGAAGTAAGCGCCGACCAAAGCATTGCCGCGGCCGCGGAAAAAACTACGTCTGATAAATTGGAAGGGCTGTTGGCCGAAGATGATAAGACTAAATTAAAATCACGAGCGCCGGTCGTCGTGGTCATGGGTCATGTTGACCACGGCAAAACCAAGCTGCTTGACGCGATCAGAAAAACCGACGTGGTGGCGGGCGAATCCGGCGGCATCACCCAGCATATCGGCGCTTACCAGGTGGTCAGAAAAGGCCATCCGATTACCTTTATTGATACGCCGGGCCATGAAGCTTTTACGACCATGCGTTCGCGCGGCGCGCGGGTGGCCGATATCGCGATTTTAGTCATTGCCGCCGACGACAGCATCCAGCCCCAGACCAAAGAATCAATCAAGATCATCAATTCCGCCGGCCTGCCGATGATCGTGGCGATCAATAAAATAGACAAGCCCGAAGCCAATATAGAAAAAGTCAAGCAGGATTTGGCGGCTTTGAATCTGCTGCCCGAAGACTGGGGCGGAAAAACCATTTGCGTGCCGATTTCGGCCAAGGCCGGCGCCGGCATTGATGATTTATTGGAAATGATATTATTAGTGGCGGAGACAGAGAAAGAAAAGATTGCCGCCAATCCCGAAAAGCCGGCCGTCGGGACGATTATTGAATCCCACATCAACCGCGGCGAAGGGCCGGTGGCGACGGTTTTAATCCAAAACGGCACTTTGCGCCGCGGCGATTTGGCGGAAGTGACCGACACTTTTTACGGCAAAGTCCGGGCGATGAAAAATTACAAAGGCGAGGAGGTTGACGCGGCCGGGCCTTCCATGCCGGTTAAAATCATCGGCCTGAAAGCCGCGCCCAGCGTCGGCGATGTTTTGCAGGTGGTGGCTGATGTTGATAAAAAGAAAAAAGTGAAAAAATATCAGCTGGTCCAGCAGGCGGTTGATTATACCCGGCCTCAAGTAAAAACTGAAGCGGATCCCAATTCTTTGAATATCATATTGAAAGCCGATGTCTTGGGTTCCCTGGAAGCGATTATCGCCTCTTTGGTTAAACTGGACAATCCCGGCGCGCCATTGAGGATTATTCAAAAAGGATTGGGCAACATTACCGAAGGCGATATTGACCGGGCGGCTTCCAGCCAGGCCGTAATTTTGGGCTTTCACGTCAAACCCAACCAGGCGGCGGACAATTTAGCCCGGGAAAAGAAAGTGGAAATCAAACTTTATAAAATAATTTACCAATTACTTGATGAGATTAAAGCCCGAATGGAAAAAATGCTGGTACCGGAAGTGATCCGGACCGATTACGGCCGGCTGAAAGTCCTGGCGATTTTTTACAAAGAAAAAAACGCCATGGTTTTGGGTGGCAGCGTCACCAAAGGAAAAATTATGCCGAATACCAAAGCCGATGTCATCCGCGGCAAAGTCAGACTGGGTACGGGCCAAATCACCCAAGTCCAGATGAATAAAGTCAATGTCAATGAAGTCCCCCAGGGCAAGGAATGCGGCCTGAAGTACGAAGGCAAGGTGATTGTTGAGGTCGGAGATGTTTTAGAAATTTATCAGGAAGAAGTTAAGATTAAAAAACTATAAATAAGCAAGATAAGTTTTCAGCCCGCTTCGACCGCGAAGCGTGGCGAGCAAGATAAGCAAGATAAGAGTTAAGTTTAGTCCTTATCTTGCCTATCTTGCTTATCTTGCTTATCTCGCTTAATATGTCTCACCGCCTCCCTCAAGTCAACGAACTGATCCGCCAGGAGTTAAGCACTCTGCTGCTGACCGAGATTGAATTTCCGAAAAATTCTTTGGTCACGATTCTTAAAGTGGAAGTCTCTAAAGATTTGCGCTACGGCAAAGTCTGGCTTTCCGTCATGCCGGTTGCCTACACCAAAAAAATTCTGGATAAATTGGCCGCCCAGGCCGGCCATTTGCAGTTTTTACTGAATAAAAAGCTTTCCCTAAAGCCTTTGCCCCGCTTGTATTTTGCCATTGACGAGACCGAGGCCAAAGCCGCGGAAATTGACGAGCTCCTTGACCGGATTAAAAAATCGGAGTAAGATGACTGGCTATGGATATTTCTTCAATCAGCCAAAAAATTTACTCCCAAATCAGCCAGGCCGAAAATATCTTGCTGGCCGCTCACCAGCAGCCGGATGCCGACGCCCTGGGCAGCTTGGTGGCATTCGGCCATTGGCTTGATTTTTTGGGCAAAAAGCACGCCAAATTCTGCCGCCAGCAACCGCCGCCGGCGCTTGACTGGTTAAACGGTTTTCAGCCCCTGATTACCGATTGGGCCGAACTGGCTTCTGTCCAATTTGATTTATTGATTATTTTAGACGCCGGCGATTTAAAGCATGCCGGTTTTGATCAGATTCTTTCCACCCTCCCCTTTCGGCCGACAATCATTAATATTGACCATCACTCAACCAACCGGCATTTCGGCGACATCAATCTGGTTTTGCCCGAAGCGGTGTCAACCACGGAAATTATTTTTCAGCTTTTCAAAAATTTAAGCGCGCCGATTTCGCGCCAGACCGCCAGTGCGCTTTTGGCCGGCATTATTTACGACACTTACAATTTCACCAATCCCAATACCACCTACCAATCTTTTGCCATCGCTTCGCGGCTTTTGTCAGACGGCGCTTCCCTGCCGCAGGTAAGCGATTCCATTATTAAAACCAAGACGGTCGGCGCTTTGCAGACGTGGGGCAAGGCCTTAGCGGGGCTTAATTACAATCCCTTTTTGGCGGTGGCGGCCATGACGATTATCAGCGAAGATTTGCCCGAAGATGGCGGGTCGGCCGAAGCGGCCGCCGGCCTGGCGAATTTTTTAAACAATTTGTCGGATATTAAAGCCACTCTTATTTTGCGGCAGCAGCCGGACGGCTATATCAAAGGCAGCCTGCGCACTAGCGATGATTCGGTTGACGTGGCCCGGCTGGCTCAATTCCTGGGTGGCGGCGGACATAGGAAGGCGGCGGGGTTTCGGGTTCGGGGCGAATTGGTCAAGACGGATGAGGGAGTTTGGCAGGTTGTTTAATCTGGAACATTAAAACAAAAGAACAAGAGAACAAAAGAACAAAAATTTAATTAGCTTGTTCTCTTGTTCTTGTGTTCTTTTGTTCTATTATCTTAATTTTTGATAAAATTAATAAATAAAATTTATGTACCTCATCCCAACCGTCATCGAAAAATCATCTTTTGGCGAACGCGCCTACGACATTTATTCCCGCTTGTTAAAAGAGCGCATAATCTTTTTGGGCGCGCCGATTGACGACGCCGTGGCCAACACCGTCATCGCCCAGCTTTTGTTTTTAGAAAGCGAAGACGCGAAAAAAGACATCAAAATCTATATCAATACCCCGGGCGGTTCAGTCACCGCCGGTTTGGCGATTTACGACACCATGCAGTACGTCAAGCCGGACATCACAACCATCTGCGTCGGCACCGCCGCTTCCATGGGCGCGGTTTTATTGGCCGCGGGCGCCAAAGGCAAGCGCGTTGTCCTGCCGAATTCGGAAATCCTGCTTCATCAGGTCATGGGCGGGGCCGAAGGCCAGGCGGCCGACGTTAAGATCCGGGCCGAGCATATCTTGAAGATCCGCGACCGCTTAAACCAGATTTTGGCCCAGCATACCGGCCAGCCGTTAAATAAGATTGAAAAAGACACGGACCGCGATTATTTCATGTCGGCTGAAGAAGCGAAGAAGTACGGGATTGTTGATAAGATTATTAAGTAATAGGTCGGTAGGGCAAGGACATTGCTTTTCTCCTGGATTTATTATAAAATTAGGGCAGTTAAATTAAGCCAATAAAATATGGATACAAAACAACAAAATCAAATTTTTCCGGTTATTTTGGAAGAAGAGGAAGGCGGCGGCTACATTGTCACTAACCCGACAATTGACGGCTGCTACAGCCAGGGCAAAACCATTAAAGAAGCGCTGGAAAATATCAAAGAAGCGGCGGAACTCTGCCTTGAGGAAAAGTCTTGACACTTTTCCCCCCATCTGCTAATATACCATTATCATTAACAACCTAGAGGTTATCAAGAGTGCTGCCGCTATCCGCCTCGAGCTAGTCGCCTTTCGACTTTGCTCAAGACGACCCCGAGTTTATCGAGGGGTCGAGAGGCGTGATAAAAGGAAACTGGTCCAATGGCAGCCGGCAACTTCCGCCCTTGGCGGATAAGTGCTAATTCCAGCCCGCTCCGTTTTTCGGGGCATATTTCGGGGAAGATAACAAGATGAAGAAAACTCTTGCCCAAGAGTTTTTTTGGTCGAAAAAAGCCAATCTTTCCCCAAGAAGGTTGGCTTTTTTCGCTCTTTGGTCAGCGAGTCTGAAATATTCAACAAAACGACAAAACAAAAAGGAGGAAGCAAGATGCATATCACAAGCGAAGCAAATCACGAATTGTCGCGGCGGCTGGATAAAGCCCGCCAAAGCGGCGAAGTGCCGGCCGATACCCAGTTTACCATGGGCCGCCGGCCGACCGGGCAGGAGAATGAAGTTGCCTTTTTCGTCCAGGGCCCGGACGGCCAGCCGATTGAAGCCGTCGGCGAAGTGGTTGGTTTTGTCACTTTCGGCGAATAGCCCGGCTTTGTTTTTAGCGGGGAGAGAATCAGCTTGCTGGCGCAGGCTGGGGCTCTCCCTCTTTTTTAAGTCCGGCTGGCGTGATGCCCGCCTTCGTCCTTCGGACTCCGACATAGCGAAGCGATAAAATTTGATATTTAGGGGGGGGGATGGTATAATTAAGTTAAGAAAGTGCTGGCGCGCCTCAATAAATAATAGGGTAATCAAAGAGATAAAAATAACTAAATTTAGATATTTTTTAAAATCTAGACCTCTAAAATTTAAAAA
>Ga0209541_10008226_pt1 | contig 17259 bp, 15 predicted proteins | sample RifCSPlowO2_01_FD_184027 | JGI IMG/M metagenome (GOLD analysis project Ga0209541, IMG submission 184027) | Groundwater microbial communities from Rifle, Colorado - Rifle CSP2_plank lowO2_0.1 (SPAdes) (version 2) | ecosystem: Environmental > Aquatic > Deep subsurface > Groundwater | place...
GGTTTTTAGTTCAAAAAGCCAGTTAAACATCTTCCAGTACCTTGGCAATACAAAATAATTTCTCAGGAAGAAGTTCACAACAGAATGGTTTCCAGGTTTTTTTAAGTAATGTTTGTCGCCAGCAAGTATCTTTTCATCATGAATCAGACCAACATTCTTTGCATGTTCAAGATACCTTATATTTCCAATGCCAACAAGATTAGATATGTAATAATCTATGGCAAAAGAGTCATTTCCTGCGAGCATGATGTTCAATTTTTTCGGAGTCCCCTTGCTAGGCCCGTCTCCTTCCATCACTATAAGCCCATCAACAATATTCAAATCCGGCTTCAATATTTGGTTGAGCTCAACGATATTTTTTCCAAGATTCCAGTGTACAGATCTTTTATTAAGCCCGGCATTGCAGCCAACAAGGTTTTTCATGCAGCATGACATTCCTGCTTCCGTATGGGTCTTTATCTTTGGCATATTAATGAAAAAAGAATCATAGCATATCTTTGCTATTTCAGTCTTTCTTTTTCCAAGGTTCTTTTCAACATATTCAGCGTTGTTGAAATCAATGTATTTGACACTAAATATCTTTGCAATTTCTTTTATCCTCAATCTCCCAAATACATCAATTCCAGCATGGTACATTCCAGTATTAGGTCCATCTCCTATTATTATATTATTATAACCATGTTTTTTTAAATGCGTTATCACAGCAACAATTATTCTCATGTCTGTTGTTCCGCCTGTCAAAGAAATCATGTCATTGTTCAAGTTGGGCTTCAGCAGTATTGTTCCCTTCTTGTCTTTTGGCAGTTTAAACTCTTTGAATATGGCATTTACAGAGCCACGTATTTCTTTCAAATTTTCTGCATCAAATCTCAATATTCTCTTTCCATTAAACTCTAGCCTTTCCATCGTATTTTTCACTGCTCTTTACACTTATAATCTTTAATATCGTAGGCACTATGTCAACCAATGAAGCCCCAGTCATAACACCCTTTTTTATATTCAGGCCATTAACTATGAATATGCCATCCAAATCCCTGTTCTTTACGGCATAGCCATGCATTGCCAAAGCATTTTTGTCTTTTCTGAAAAAATCCGGGTAAAACTGGCAGCCAGGCTTTGCAGCAATCAGCAAGTCACCAACAAATTCTCTTTTATATGGTATCTTTAATTCCTTTATGTTCTTTTCATCGTATACAAGGCAGCCAGCCTTTAAAAATTTATCTCGTATATCATTTTTTCTTGAGATATCTTTTAGCCACACCTGCACCATGGTACTTCCAAGAAAGTATTCAGCGTCATAATCTTTTATTATGCTCAATGCGTCAATGGTTCTATTTACAGGGGTCATGCCATGGTCTGAAAATATAATAATATTCAGCTTATCATCCCTTTTCTTGGCACATTCTACAAGATCTTCAACAGATTCATCGATAAATTTTATATGGCTAACCGCTTCCTTGCTTTTTATTCCATATTTGTGCTGCAACGAGTCGAGGTTCCATATATGGCAGTAAATTAGATCATAATTCCTTGCAGCCGCCCTCTTCAAAGCCTTGAAATTGCTTAAGTCATCTTTCTTAAAGAAAGCAAGCTTCATTGCTTTGTTGGTTGAAATCCAGGGATATTCCAATGCAAAATATTTTACATTATTTTCCCTCAAAGTGTCAAACAATGTCGGAACATTAAGCGAATTCTTGTCAGTGTAAAACTTGTCAACAGATACGTCGAATTTGCTTATTTTGTCAATAGGGATTTCATTTACTTTCAAGAATCTTGTCTTGCCATATAGAAGCCTAATGAGCATTGTTGTATAGCTGATAAAATTCCTGCTGATATTCCTTAGCAATGTTTTATCCATGACATTTAGCAATGGCTTTAATGGCCTTGCCCACCTGAAGCATGAGTTTTTTTCATCATAATAATACCATATCCATACATTATGCCTCAAAGGATAATATCCAGACAGCATTGAATATTCAACATGATAACCCGCCAAAGTTGAAAGCCTGCCAGAAGTTCCACTGCAAGCCAATTTATGCAAATAAGGGCAATTCCCTTCGTTCAAATCCTCATGCCTGAAGGCATCAAGGAACAAGACAATCGTTTTCATCGATTAAAACAAAAGAATAACATTTAATTATATTTTGGTGGGTATCTACACTATCATTTGGTGCCCTTTTTCTCTATTGGTTTTTGCTTCGGCTCTAGTTCTTTCTTGTCATCACTCTTTTTAGTTGTCCCTTTTGGAGCCTTTCCATTCGGATATGTCTCACAGCTTATTCCGTTTAAAATTAAGTCATTGCTAGTATAATACTTAAAAACAGATGCACATTGTCCTGTTTCCCATGAATATTTGCCGCATTGCCTTTTGTCCTGCCACTGTCCAGAGCTAGTGCACAACCTTAACTTTCCGCTTTCGCATGAAATCTGCCCTTCATATGCATCAGGCCCAGAGCATTTTTTCTTGCAGTCAGCAGGGCAATTTTCTTTTGTTTCGGGGCATGTGCTCCCTTGCTGCCAGCTTCCATCGCTCTGGCATGCACCATCACCACATTTATGCTCGCATAAGTCAGGGCTTGCAAAAAATTTGCCTTTTATAGGAATATCTCCGCTCTTGCCATATGTTATATCGATGAAATTGCTGTTGGCATTCTCATTTGAGCTTGCCAAGTAAAACCTGTTTTCTTCTATCTTGTAAATTCCTATAGTATCCTTGCCATCCCCATCCCAGTCCCCAGACAAAGGATGATTCCCTGCCTTCCATAGGCTGATTTTTGCTGTGCTAACAATTTTGGCATCGTTTTCATTGCTGTTAGCAAGGTTAAACTCTCCTGTCGTAGGGTTGTAAAATGATATAGTATCCTTGCCATCCCCATCCCAGTCCCCAGACAAAAATTCATCGCTAGCAGTTCCAGCACTTCCGAACTCAGGGCTTGAAAATGCCTTGACCATGGCATTCTCATTTGATAAATATACAAGATGCTTTCCCCCGCTATACCTATTCCTAGGGTTTGCCCATGTGTCCATGCCATCTCCATTCCAATCACCTATTGCACTGGAATCAACATCCCTGCCTGCTATGAACTTGACATCGGCAGGGCCATCAGAATTTGCATTCTTCAAGTAATATGTGTTCTCTAATGAAGGCACTTTCCAGCTTGTCTTTGGGTTTCCTTCCTTGTATATGCCTACCTCATCAATGCCATCATTGTCCCAGTCTCCCGTTATTGGATGCAATCCTTTTATCCCAGGTACTATATCAGCATCATCTATTCTTACCTTAACCTCGTCATAAGTAATTGCCCCGTTTGCATCTGTGCTGACACCCCTAAGCAAATAAAATACATTCTCTGATGGCCTGTAAACTCCAATATAGTCCTTTTTTGAGTTTACTGCGCATCCAGAAGGGCATTCATAGTTTGTTGCATCGCATGTTCCGCTGCAGCAAATCGGTCTTTTGCTTATGTCTTTTGGCTGGGCCTTCAAAGAACCTGCGCAGCAGGGCAATTCTGCCTGTCCTGTTTCAGCAGTTGGTATCTCTTGGCCCGTCTGTACACATGAAACATCTGTTGTTGTCATGGAAGTTATTGTTTCTATTGAATTGATGGATCCAAACGCATATATCACAACAACAGCTACTGTAAGAATAATAGCAGCACTGATAAAAAACCTGTTCTTGTTATCCCTTCTTTTTTTTACCATATTAACAATAAAACATCTTTATTTGTGCTTATATATTTTGCTTTACCACTATAAAATTTAGACAAATCTCATAAGGAAATAAGTCCTTTGCGCAAACAAGTAATTTTTTTTAATATCTTCCCAATTGCCAGCATGTTTTGAGATATAAACATCCCTTAGTTCTTTATTCGCAACGTCGAGCATGCTTTTGTCTATGTTATCTTCTTTATCGATTGCAAATATGACAAGGAATGTAATTGCAAGGATCTTTACCCCAGGGTCATGCATTCCAACATACCTAAGCCTGCTTGTTCCATAAGACTCGTTCATCCTCAATGAATACTTGTAGCTGAAGAATACCATTGCTAGTTTTGACAGCATTTTTCTTAGCATGAAATTGTTTAAATGGTGCTTTTTAAGGAAGAATCTTGCATATGGCTCGAAATAAGGCATCTCAAGTTCTCTTTTCATTATGTTGTAAATTTCTGTCCAATTGAGATTGTCTAGGTTCTTGTTTATCAGCCTTGACAAAGACATCTTAAAAACATCCCCTAGAACATCCCTTACCTCAAACCATTCATTTATGTAATCATCGTTGACAGGCTTAAAGTCTTTCTTGTATTTCAGGTAAAGAAATACTTTTTCTGCAAGCCCTGGGTGTTTTTTTGCCATCTCAGGAAATTCTTTATCATATATTTTCTTCAATTCTTCAGCCCTCTCCCAGTAAGTTGCTTTGAATTTTCCTGCCAGTATCAAGAGGTTCTCGCATGCAGTAAAATAGGCCTTTCCAATGTAATAAAACAATATTTCTTTTTCTTCCTTGCTTATTGCTTTCCTGTTCTTTATGAATTCCTGCCTAAATGAGATAAGCATCAGCATGTACCTATTCATTACAAGTCTCAAGCCTTCTGAAATAGGCACCTCATTTTCTTTAATCACAGGAAAATCATCAAGTACATTATTCCCATACAATACTTTGCTGGCATATTTCATTTCAAAATATCTTACTGTTGGTGGCAGGTGCTTTAGCTTGTTCTCTTCCAGGCACCTTATGTCAATGTGCAGGAACTTTTTGAATTCATATTTTGCTGTCTCAAATGCCTCTGCATGTGCCTTGCCTCCCCATCCAAACTTCTTTGAAATTTCTGTGGCAAGATCCTCTAAAAACTTGTCAGGCAAAAGCCTTTTTGTCACGATGTAAAGGTCAAAATCATTTACAGGCATGTATTTTTTCCCAGATTTTAGCACTGCTCCTTCTCCACGGCCATAACCACCCATCAGTATTATAGAGACAACATCAGGTATAGCATTTGCTATCTCTTTCACAACAACATTCAGGTATTGTTGTATGCATTCATCAGCTTTCTTGCCGTGTTTTGTGTAAGCTATCATCTTTTATGGTAAACATGAATCCTATCAACGCAGGCACAATGCCAGTTATAAAAAATGCAGATAATGACATTGCCACCACGCTATTGCTGTTAATTCCATAGATTCCAAGCAGCCCTACTAAAGAAGCCTCCCTTGTGCCCAGGCCTGCTATTGTTATCGGTATTAGGGTTACAAATGTAGATATCGCTGATATGAATATGAGCGTAAAATAGCCTATGTTTATTCCAAATGCCAATGCAATTACATATGTAATGGTATAAGTCAATGTCCAATACATTACAGTCAATGCAAATGGCACTATCAATGATGTTTTTCTTGGCATGTTCTCATAAAAAGAATAAAACGATTCCCTCACGCCCTCCTTGTATTTGTCAGGCAGCAGCTTGTTGTAAAAGAATCCAAGCAACATTTTAGCGAATTTTCTGTTAAATACAACATAGCCAATGATTATTATTGCTGCAAGGCTCATGAATATAGCATATCTGATATTCAGCAGCTTGTTTGTCAATAGCAATGTTCCTCCAAATGCAAGCAAAAAGATTGTAAATAAGTCAAGCATCCTTTCAACAAGTACAGAGGAAATAGCCTTTCCGATGTTTATGCCAGCCTTGTCTTTTAGGTAAAATGATTTTACAAAGCTGCCAGCCCTCGCAGGCGTTATTATCCCGTAAAAAACACTTTTAAGCTGCATTTTTATAGCATCATAAAAACTTATGGATATGCCCTGCCTTTTTAATATTGCATGCCATTTCAATGTTTGCATTGGCACGTACAGCAAAGTAAGCATTATTGCAACAGCCATGTAATATAAGCTTATATTGCTCAATGCATTATACAGGTTTACAATGCCAATGCTGTATATCAGATAAGCCAGTAATATGATCCCTATTGCAGGCAAAATTTTCTTCAGCATACGAGCCTGTTAGAATACTATTTTATAAATCATTTGCTAAAGTCTTTTACATGGCCTAAAACAGCCTTTAAGCCCTTTAATGTATACTTTACATCATCAAGGCTTTTAATCTTGCAAAGATGCCTTGCAATATACCTTGGCGACAGGAATATTTTGCTGTATATAGAGTCGCATATTCCCATAATCTCTTCAGATGTCATGTCAGGAGTTTTTAATATGGGCATTGTCATGTCAAATTTTTCATAGTCATCTTTCTCAACAAGTAGCATGTTTTCTTTAACAGCCTCTTCATACAATGGTGTCCCAGGGTAAGGCACAACAACAGTTGCCTGCAGTATGTCAGCATATCCATTTAACATAAGATTTCTTGCCAGTTTTAATGTATTCATCGCTTCTTTTCTTGTTTCAAAAAAATAGCCCACCATCATTGTGAGGTGCAAATCCAGGCCTGCTTTCTTGGCCATCTTGCATCCCTCTTCAATGTCAGAAACTTTTATTCCTTTGTCTATTCTGTCTAATGTTCTCTGGTTCGCAGACTCCAACCCAAATTTCAATAACCTAAATCCTGCCTCTTTCATTAATTTATACTCTTCTAATCCAACAGCGCCAAACCTCATGTTGCATGAGTAAACCACTTTTTTGTTGTATCCTGATTCGATCATTAACTTGCAGAATTTTTTGAGCCATTCACCAACGGTTATAGTTCCTGCGTCATCAAATATCTCACGTATGCCAGCAACATCAACTAAGTATTTTACCTCTTCCATAACATTTTCAGGGCTTCTAAATCTAAACGATCCCTTTGGATACAGCGTGAAGTTCCAGACACAAAATTTGCATTTTCCCCAATAGCAATCTCTCGCAGACATAATGTAAGCATAAGGCCTTCCTTTAAGGTTGTATTCTTTCTGGTACAGATGGTTCTTGGTCAATGTTCGATCTATAATTGGCGCTTCATCAAGCTTTTTTGTCAAATTATAAGTCCCACCTTCAACAATTTTTACATTATTTCTATGCCATATCCCTTCAGGGATTTTGGCTCCCTTCTCAATTGCTTCAACAAGATCTACAACAGCAAAGTCATAATATCCAGATGTAATCACAAAATCCACATTGCAGTTTTTCATGGTCTCTTTTGGCAAAAAGCTTACATGGTCTCCGCATATTGCTATTTTTAATTTTGGAAATTTCTCTTTTAGTTCATCAACCATTTTCCAATGTTGCTTTACAACAGGGCATTTGGTTTCAAAAAAGAACAAATTAGGTTTCTCTTTTTCAATTAGAGAAATAAAATCACCATGACTTATTTTTTCTGCAATGCAGTCAAGCCATATTACATCATTTCCATTATTTTTTAGCCAAGTTGCAGCTGTTCCAAGTACTACAGGAAATATGAATGTCTCATTATGGAATTCTTGGTACTGCCTGTTCTGGCTAAGCAATGGCGTTGCACCCTTCCTTTTGGTCTCCAATGGCGGATAGCCTACTATTATTTTCATCTTCACGTCACCTGACAAGCTTTGCAATGTCTTTTATATGCTTCATAAAGATTTCAACTTCTTCCTTTGTGTTGTAAAGGTATAAAGAAGCCCTTACACTGCCGTTTATTTTGTTTGCATTGAACCATGAGTGTACGCAGTACATCCCTGATCTTAACATTATGTTCTTTGCATTGAGCATTAATGAAATGTCATGTGGATTTATATTGCCTATGTTAAAGCTTGCAATCCCAGATCTTAAATTAGCATCTTTTGGTCCAATAATGTTTGCATTGATTTCCACCAGACCCCCAGTAATTCTTTTATTTAGCTCTTTCTCATGCGATTCTATATTATCCAAGCCAACTTTTTTTAGGTAGTTTACAGCCTCCCCAAAACCTATTATTCCAGAGTAATTTTGCAGGCCTGCTTCAAACCTCTCAGGCAGAGCTTTTATCTCAAATCCATCATAAGTTGTATTGTTTACAGTGTCTCCTCCCATCATGAAAGGTGTAAGCTGTTCAAGAAGCTCTTTTTTTCCATAAAGCACCCCTATTCCTGATGGTCCAAGCATCTTATGCCCCGAACAAGCCAAAAAATCAGCATCGAGCTTCCTTACATTTAGTTCTTTGTGTGGTGCTGACTGTGCAGCGTCAAGCAGCACAACTGCCCCGTTTTCATGAGAAATCTTAATCATTTCTTTTACATCATTTGATGTGCCATCTACATTTGAGGTGTGTACTATTGAAACAAGCTTAACACCCTTTATCTTGTTTTTGAAGTCTTCAATATCATTGAACTTGAATATTTTTCTGGTTATTCCTATTCTTCTTTCGGCAAGCAGCCAAGGCAGCAGGTTTGAATTGTGCTCTTTGTCAGATCCAAGGACAATATCCTCCCTTTTTAATTTGAATGCATTTGCTATGAGGTTTATGCTTTCTGTTGTGTTCCTCGTGAATATTACTTCAGAATCATCTTTGGCATTGAAGAAATTTGCTATGTTTTTCCTTGCCTTCATGACCTCTTCATTTACTTTCATGCTTAACCTGTGGTTGCTTCTCCCAGCGCATGAGGGGTATTCCTTGTAATACTCATTCATTTTTTGCATTACTTGCACAGGCCTAAGGGTTGTGCAGGCATTGTCAAAGTATATTAGCTGCTTGCCTGCATCAAGTGCAGGAAAATCCTTTCTTATCTTTTCAACATTCATTTTTCTAATTCATCCTTTATCATTTTCTTTAAAGTCCTGTAATCTTGCGGGCCCACCAAACTAACATTGTTTATGAAAAACGTCGGAGTTCCATATATGCCAACAGCCAATGCACCATTGTACGATTCATTGATGTAGTTATCATATTTGCTGGAATTAAAGCACTCTGAAAATTCTTTTTCATCCAGCCCAATTTCTTGGGCAAATCTTGCAAATGACCCATCACTCAATTCATCTTGATTTTCTAGCAATATGTCATGGTATTCCCAGTATTTGTTATGTTCTCTTGCGCAAGATGCTGCTTTCGAAGCCTCGATACTGTATTTGTGTATACTTAATGGCACATTGTAGTAAACAAGGTTTACATCACCTGCAAATTCCTTGAGCAAACCCCTAACAACAGGTTCTGCTTTCTTTGTGTAAGGGCAGCCAAAGCATCCATATTCAACCATGGTTAGCTTTGCATCAGGATCTCCCCTGACAGGATAGCCATCTATTTTTATTTTTTCAGGATGCAGCTCATGCTCATTTTCTATTTTAGAACAAGCCTCTTTTTCAGGTTGTTCTGCCCTTACTACATTGAATATGCAGAACTGGTTGCTATTCTCCCCATTGCAGTTTCCATAAACAGCATAATTATAAGCACCCTGTCCAACAAAGAATGTGCTTGTTATGATTAGTATTGCAAATACCCATGAGATTACATTAAATCTATTGTAAAAAATGCTTGCTAATGGGGGCCACCACATTAGCCTTGCAGTAATCTCACTCTTTATTTTTTGGTCCAATCCAGTATCACAAGGCTTTAATGTTACGGTCTTGAAAAAGCACCTGAATGCCTCCTTCGCTAGCAGCCTGTATTTTACGCTAAATATGCCTAATATAAGGAATACAGGCAATGCTATCAAACATATTACCATAATCGCCAATAGCAAACAAACCTTTTTAAATTCTTTTGTGTAAGACATTTTGATGGCATATAAGCTTATAGCTTTTGACATGGACGGAGTAATTTTCAAAGACATAAACTTCTGGATTGAGCTTCATAAAAAATTTGGAACATTGGATCAAGGCACAGAATTGACTAAGAAATATCTTCATATGGATTATGATAGGTTAGTAGAAGAAGTCGTTGTTAAATTATGGAAAGGCAAAGATACAAGGCCATATTATGATTTGGTTAAATCCATTGAATACTTGCCAGGCGTTAAAGAAACTTTTGATCACATCAGGCAGAGAGGGTACATGACTGCAATAATTAGCGCTTCAAGCATAGATGTTGCAAGAAGGGTACAAAAAGATTATGGCATAGACCACATTTTCGCTAATGAATTGGTCATTAGGAACGGAAAAGTTGCAGGCGAATTCATCTGGCCAATCGGCGCAGGCAAAGAAAAAAAGGCAAAAATAATCCATGACTTATGTTCTGATTTGGGCATCTCAACTAAGGAATGTATTTATGTCGGAGATAGCGATACCGACATTGAAGCATTTAAAGAAGCAGGCTTGTCCATTGCATTTAATTCTGCTTCTGAAGATTTAAACAAGGTAGCAACCCATGTTGTAAGATCCAGCAATCTTAGCGATATAATAAAATACATTTCATGAAATTATGTTTTTCTTGTTCCAATAAATTTATCTGCTTAAGAAAATCGATAAATGTTTCTGAACTAACATTTTCCTTTTATAGTTACCTTGGCAGCATTTTTCTGAACATTATCCAAGCACACTTTCAAATATAGCCTGGGAAATTTAAGGCATTCTCCTACTGTGGGGGGGTAGTCACTTGCATCATCATAAACAATATCATTCTCAATGCCGATATACGGCCCTAAAAACTCAGATTTTGCAGACGGTATAGTTAAAGTGTTCTCTTGCAGTCCACCAATATTCCATGTCCAATGAGGGGAGTTTTCATTCTCACCAATGTATACATCACCATCCCTAAATTCTTTAGCTTCGCCTGCATCAATCACTAAAGTTGCCTTTCTATTATTTATATTTTTATGAAAAAATGACTCCCAATTAAAAATATTTATTCCACCAACTAGTTTAGTTTTACCTTCGGCTATAGTACCACTTACCCCATTTACATTAACTGCTATTGAACCAGTATTGCCTACATTTTCTAGTTTTATACCTGAAAAAGTTTCACCAACCTTCATCTGGCGATCATTGCCATATTCAGCGCTAATTGCAGTCCCATCAGCAGACGTTCCTGTTATCTTCAAGAACTTGCCAAGGAACTTAATAATCAATGGGTTTTCAGGCGTGGCAGAGCTAACCAATATGGGCGTATCAAATGCATAGTAATACTTCAACGAATCTTTTGTAGACTCTAAGAAAACATCATTTTCATAATTTTTGTCATGACTAGAAATAGAATCAGCAACAGTTACAAAATTCGGATCGTTAAAGTCGTTAATTGCTTGTCCAGATACTATCAGCTCCCTTGCTTTAATGGTCTTACTACCAAAATTAATTGTAAACCTGTTTAAATAAGATAGCAAATCCGGTCCAATTATGTTATCAAACTTATTATTGCCTGTGATAGTTTCACCAACAGGGATATTTTTTGAAATGCTACATTGCACATTTTTTTGTGGAGATTTTTCTATAACTGATTTTGTGCTAGATGTCACAGCTTTGCCGCTCACATATAATGTATCAGCATTTAAAACAAATAAGCCAAGAATACCCATCAACAAAACAGCAACGCCAATAAGAACAAGATAGTTTCTTTTTTCACTTCTTTTTGCCATTTTTTCAAGAAAATAAATATATCAACATATATATATATATATATATTGTTTAACTTAAAAGTAATAAATTTCATTAATCTTTAATCATGTAATAAATCATCCCAAAACCATAGCTTAAATGAAGCATCAAGAAGATAAAAGGCAATGCAAACAAGGCCAGAAAATCCAGTTTCTTAAATGCAGTAAAAATGCTTGCAAATAAGCTTATAACAGCATATACCAAGAAAGGAAATAAAAATATGTAATTAACCATTGAAAAAAATGGCATTAACACCATGTATAAAACAAAAAAGCTAGGCAGGAAAAACAATATTCCTGGATTGGTGCCCATGAATTTTTCCTTTTTCAATCTAAAATAACCGTACTTGAAGAATTGCTCCATGAATTTTGGTAATGTGGCTCTTCTTCTATGGTAGATGACAACATTAGGCACATAAGCAATCCTAAACCCATTCTTCTTGGCCCTTGCAAAGAACTCAGGATCCTCACCTGGATAGAGCTTTACATTAAAGCCATCGATTTTCTTAAAAACGCTCCTCCTAGCAAAGCAATTCGCGCTTGTCAAAGAATTTTCATCAGCATTCAAATCCAATTTTCCTACCTTGTATCTTTTCGACATTTTGCTAGTGCCAAAATAGCTTTCCAATGCATATCCAGAAACCCTTGCAAACCATCCATCTGTTTTAGGCGTTAGTTGAGGCCCACCGATTATGTCAATATCCCTATTATTCTCAAAAAATCTTTCAGCATTTTTCAATATATTTTTGTCAAGCAATGCATCATCATCTATGAAACCTATTATCTTGCCTTTAGCCTTTTTTATCCCATTATTCCTGTTCTCGCTTGGATTTAAACCCCTTACAACTATGGCTTCATAATCTTTCTTATCATAATCAACATTTTTCAATGAGTTTAGAACCTCTGCATCCCTGTCCGGTGCAGATGCTATTACTATGGAAACCTTCATCTTAGCAATCCCTTAAACACAGAGTTTTCAAGCCTTATCCTTAATAAAGACTTTAGCATTTTTGGTGCGGTCTTTGTTATCTTTAGGCTGCTCCCCAATGTGTCGGCCCATATTATTGGAACTTCCTTTATTCTAAATCCCTTTTTTCTTAGTGCATAAAGCAATGCTACATCAAACTCCCAGCCAACAGGTATTACTGTTCCAAGTATCGATTTTATGGCATTGTTCCTGAATGCCTTCGCACCTGCTTGTGTGTCAGAATAAGGCAGGAACAATATTAATCTTACCATTGTGTTATACACTCTCGACGCTATCACCCTTTTTAGTGGCTGGTACTTCATTATTTTTGCACCCTTGCACCACCTGGAGCCAATAACTCCATCATAATCGCTGTTTTTCAGCCTGTTGTAGATGTAGTACAGCTGGTCTGGTTCTGTGCTCGAATCAGCATCAACAAAAGCCATGTACTTGCCGCCAACAATATTGAATCCTTCTATTACAGCGCCGCCCTTGCCTATTGCCTCCTTTATGTTGATATATTTCACATTCTTTCCAGCATATTTCTTTACAATATCCAAGGTCTTATCTTTGCATCCGTTTAGAACAACAAGTATCTCATAGTCAAGCCTTTTGTTGAAGAAATTAGTGTATTTTTTTAGTGTTTTGCTTATCCTCTCTTCTTCATTGTATGCAGGTATTACTATTGACAGTTCTTTGTTTATATTAGCCATATTATTGCAGCAAAAAATGTTTGTATGACTATCAAAAACCAAAACACATGCCTTTCTGTGAACCTTCCTGTTCTTGTCAATATGTGAGGCAATGAATATATCTTGTCGTAATTTGAAAACACCTTGCCATTCTTACAGTACCCTATGGTCTTCTTTTCAAATTTTCCCCTCATTTTTAATATAGACTCAATAATAAATGGCATGCTGACTATCAAGGTAACCCTTTCCATGTTTCCAACTATTGCAATGACAGCAAGCACACTCCCCAAAAGGTATGTTAATGAGTCTCCAGGAAATATTTTTGCAGGAAATTTATTGTAAAAGTAAAATGCAGTTAATCCAGCAAATGTGATGAATGCAATTATCGCAGCAATATAGCTGCCATGAGTGTATGCATAAGCCCCCAAGGACAGCATATATACAATGCCCATCCCTGCTTCTATGCCATTAAACCCGCCTAACAAGTTGACCATGTTTGCAGCCCCAACAACACCTATAGGCACTATCACCAATGGGTACAATATGCCAACGTCAACATACCCGAATAAAGGAAACAGCATTCTCTTCGTTCCTGCATTTATTACCATCAATGGTATCGCCGCGCTTAATGTCAATATTGGTTTTTGCCATTGTTTTAAACCGCCAGATTCACCCTTGCTTCTTTCTATTATCAAATCATCTACGAACCCGACCATTGTTATTATCAGCATTGAAGTGGCTGCAGCAAACAATACAAGCAGTGAGTTGCCATTCATTTCTAGTAATCCTGCTTCCGAGGAAAAGAATGTTTCAAAGAAAATGAATGTCATGAGTCCAGAGAACAAGCCTGCCATCAATGCAAGCCCCCCTGACAAGGGTATTAATGGCATGCCTTCTTTATGCGCATCAGGCACAACAAGGCCTATTCTTCTTAGGTATCTTATCAGCCAGGGTGTTGCATACAAAGTAACAAAGAAGCTTACAAGTGCAGCAACAACCAATATGTAAAGCATGCCTACAAGAACAGCGATATGTTTTTAAAGTATTTGTTGGGTTTCTTATGGATAAAAAATGCTATATTAGCTGCATAGAAAAAAATGAAAAAATACAGTATATCTGCGTTCTTTCCAGTGTACAATGATGCCGGGACAGTTGAATTAATGGCAGAAAAATTAGATAAGGTACTTAAGGAAAATTCAGGCGATTACGAGATAATAATAGTTGATGACTGCTCTCCAGATGCATCAGGCAGAATAGCAGACAATATAGCAAAGAAAAACCCTAAGGTTAGGGTCATACACCACCAAAAAAACCTTGGCTATGGCGGCGCATTAAAAACAGGGTTTCATTCGAGCAAGAAAGACCTGGTATTTTATACAGATGGTGATGCACAGTTTGATGTCTACGAGTTGCCTAAACTTCTTCCGCATATAGATAATTATGATGTCGTAAATGGCTACAAGATAAAGCGTGCAGACAAGCTTTACAGGAAGATAATGGGAAATATTTACAACTTTACAATGCATGTTTTGTTTAGCTTGAAAGTAAGGGACGTTGACTGCGATTTTAGGCTTCTGCATAGGTATATATTTGACAACATAAGGCTCGAGTCAAACTCTGGCCTCATCTGCACAGAAATGATGAAGAAGATACAGGATGCAGGATATACAATAAAAAATATACCTGTTAACCATTACCCTAGGGTGTATGGCACATCCCAGTTTTTTAGGCCAAGAAAGATATTTGCTGTTTTAATAGGCTTAATAAACCAGTGGTATGAACTTGTCTTGCTGAAAAAGCTAAAAAGGTTGTTAAAATGGTAGACCAATACAATGGTTATTACAAGGGCAAGAACGTTTTAATCACAGGCGGCCTCGGTTTCATAGGCTCTAATTTGGCAATAAGGCTTGTTGATCTAGGCTCAAGTGTCATGATCGTGGATAACAAGCTTGAGACCAGCGGCGGAAACGAATTCAACATAGAGCCCATAAAACATGATGTGCATGTTAATTATTTAAACATCTGTGACAAGACTAGCTTGAGGCAGCTGGTCCGCAACAAACACATAGTATTCCATCTTGCAGCGCAAATGAGCCATACACTTGGCCTGAAAGACCAGAAACCGGACATAGAAAACAACATAATCGGTACAGTAACTCTGCTTGAATGCTGTAAGGAAGAAAATAATGGTGTTAAGCTAGTATATACAGGCAGCCGTGGCCAGTACGGCGAAGCATTAAGGCTTCCTGTTGATGAGGATCATCCAAGAAACCCAATTGGTTCTCATGAAATCTCAAAGAATGACGCAGAGGATTACGCAAGGTTTTATCATCGCAGGTTAGGCCTGGATGTTGTTTTGACAAGGTTGTCCAATGTATATGGCCCAAGGTCTCAGATAAAAAGCCCTGAATTCGGGGTTGCAAACTGGTTTGTTGGTTTGGCATTGAGATATGAACCAATTCCCCTCATGGGCGACAGTTGTGAAGGTTATGGCATAAAGAAGAGGGATTTTCTTTACGTGGATGATTGTGTTGACGCATTATTGTTGTTGGCTTCAAAAAAAGAAGCTATAGGCCATGTTTATAATATTGGCAACGATGAGCCATCAAATTTCAGGGCTGTTGCAGAGATTATATCTGATTATACAAGAGCAAGCATAAAGCATGTTACTTGGAGCAAGGAAAGAAAATTATTGGAGCCAGGCGACTTTTATCCAGACATTTCAAAAATCAGAAATCTTGGTTGGTCTCCAAGGGTGCCATTAGAAGAAGGCATTAGGAATACAGTAGAATTTTTAAAGCTCAACAAAGATCATTATTGGTAATTTCTATGCAAAAAGAACAATATCAGTTGATGTTTGACCAGGACAAGAAACATTGGTGGTATGTAGGCAACAGGATAATAATTTTTTCACTGCTTGAAAAATACTGGGGCAAAAAAACTGGTTTAAGAATTCTTGATGCAGGCTGTGGCACAGGAATGAACATGATAAAGCTTTCTAGATTTGGGACTGTTCATGGCATCGATGCATCTGATGAAGCATTAGAATTTTGCAAGTTGAATAACCTAAAGAATTTAAAGAACGCATCTGTAGAAGATATCCCATTCAATGACAATTCTTTTGACCTAGTTACCAGCTTTGAAGTTTTGTACCATAAAAATGTTAAGGATTATAATAAGGCAATAATTGAGTTTTATAGGGTCTTGGACAAAGGTGGCTTGTTGGTTTTAAGGCTTCCTGCATTTAACATGCTATATGGGGGCCATGATGTTGTTGTTCATGGCGCAAGGAGGTTTACAATCAAACAAGTTGAAAATTCTGTTATTTCTGCAGGATTTAAAATTGAAAAGATAACTTACGTAAATTTCATATCATTCTTTCCAGTGTTAATTCTAAGAACGATCCAAAGAGCATTTGGCTTGAAGAAAAACAAAGCAGACACATCTATAGAACAAGGTCTTTTAAACACTTTCTTGATAGCTTGGTTAAAGTTAGAGGCAAGGTTCCTCAATCATTTCAATATTCCCCTTGGCGTTTCTGTATTGTGCATCGCCAGAAAATAAGCTGTCAATTTGGCATCTGTCTTAAGGCCCATGATTGAAGAACTAAACCATTGGTGGGTAGAAAAAGGAATAAGAGGCAATTTTTTGCCAAAAAATTATAGGGCATTATTTTGATAGGAATTGTAGTTGTTGGGTTTTGCATTTTTATCCAAATCAATTAAATTTCAGTTTTTACTCGATATACTCTATGCATAAGGTACGTGATAAAGCATATTCTTGATACAATTGAAAATGGTGTTGAAATTACCCAATTTAATGGATAGATAGCCGGAAATAATGAACTTGCGACTGATGGTGGCATAAAAATAGATAGTGCATATGTCAAAATAGATGAAGGTATTAACCACACCATTGAAACAAGGCCACACTATAGTATGCTGCCAAAATTGGCCTTGTTAATTAGCCCCCATACTTCTTTTAAATTAAACGCCTCTTTAAACTCGTCAGTTTCAATGAACCTAAGCAAGGCAGCAACTGACATCAATGCAACAATAATTGAGATAGGAATAACTAGAATAAATGCAATAATAGATATTGCAACAAGTTTTAAGGTCATAACTAATAGGTATAATAGGCCGGCAA
>Ga0209541_10008227_pt1 | contig 17256 bp, 20 predicted proteins | sample RifCSPlowO2_01_FD_184027 | JGI IMG/M metagenome (GOLD analysis project Ga0209541, IMG submission 184027) | Groundwater microbial communities from Rifle, Colorado - Rifle CSP2_plank lowO2_0.1 (SPAdes) (version 2) | ecosystem: Environmental > Aquatic > Deep subsurface > Groundwater | place...
TTAAAGGCTCTCATGATATCCTTTTTCATGCACGGCGGTTAATTAAGCTATTAATTGGGTTTCGACTTTTTTTAGCTTAATACCGCCGTGCTTTTTAGTTATCCACCACACTAATAGTTAAAGAACCCAAATTTGTTGACATGGTAACAATAAAAAGCTATAAGGATATTAGAAATTCACTGTGAAAAAAGGAGAAAATATGTTCGAAAGATTAATAATCGTAGGCGGCGGAGTGATGGGCAGCGGGATCGCGCAGGTGGCGGCGGAAGCGGGCGTAAAAAATGTCGTGGTAGCGGATAAAGCGTTTGGCGCCTCTCCGGGTTTTTTGAAATATGTGCAGGACAAAATCAAACACGGGATCTTCGTCACAAAAGACAGCCAAGGAAAATTCATTCATAGGACGCGGGAAGAAGTTGACGAAGTCTACAAAAGGATCGAGTGGTGCAACACAGGTTTCAAGCAATTCAAGGCGTATCTTCTCCAGACGACAATGGTGGTCGAGGCAATCGAAGAAAATATTGATCTCAAACAGGAACTTTACAAAACGATCGAGCATTATCTTCCGATGCCGGCCCCGATTTTTACCAATACTTCGGTAATTTCCATAAAAAAACTTTCCGAGTGCCTTATACATCCGGAGAGATTCATGGGAGTGCATTTTTTTAATCCCGTTCCGTTGATGAAACCTGTTGAATTCATAACGCATCCTGAAACTTCTGTCGGAACTTTCAAGGCGGCGAAAGAACTCATCATGAGACTAGGAAAGATCCACAAAAGGGCGCCTGATATTCCTGGATTTATCGCAAACAGGCTGTTTGTAAAAGAGATTGAAGCGTTCCTTGACGCGTTGGAAGAAGGTGCTGATTTCAGGCAGATCGATAAAGCATTCACGACAGGCACCTGGTTCTCGGACCACGTTGCCGGAAAAATAGTCGATCGCTTTTTGGGCGCCGCGCGTGATCTCGTCGCGAAAGACAGAGCTCACGAACTTCTTGGAGAAAACGAAGAAGAATTCAAGAAAAATGTTGATGAATTGATGAGGCTTGGCGGTGCGCTGAAAATGGGCCCCTACGAACTGATCGGCTACGCTGACAAAAACGAGGATCCAAAAATGCAGTTTAGGATGGGCCCCGCAAGATTTATCGATCACGTAGGTATCGATGTGGCGCAAAACTGCTGTGAGATGCTGCTAGCGCAGGAACCTGAGCGCTGGAAAACCTCTCCGCTTTTGCAAAAAATGCTTTCCGAAGGGAAAAAGGGTGTAAAATCCGGCGAAGGATTCTATGAATACGCTGATAAGGTGACTTTCGTTATCGCCCTCGACAAGTCTTATGCCCGCATCGGTTGGACAGGGAAAGTTCTTTCGTTGAAATTGGTAAGAGAACTTGGCGAGGCGTTCGATAAAGCGAAAGATCTCGGCGCTGAATCAGTGATCCTTGATATTAACCGCGGAAGGGGCGCCGACATCAACGAATTTTTGCTGGCACTTCTTGATGAAGACGCGGCAATACAAGCCATCAATATATGGCAGTCGACTATCCTTAAAGTGATAAATTATCCAGGTCCGGTTTTTGCCGCGATCAAAGGTTCGGCCTTCGGCGGAGCCTATGAATTCGCGCTGGCGTGCGATTACATAATCGCGGAAAACGACGCTGAAATCGGACTTGTTGAAGCGCAGAGAGGCATGTTGCCAGGCGGGGGCGGAACGCAGACTCTTACAAGACGTGTAGGAGAAAGCAGAGCGCGCCAAATGATCTTAAGAGGCGCGAAGTTAAAACGACATAACGAAGAAAAATTCGCAAAAAAAAGCATGCGGATGAAAGACACTACGCCTATTTTGGCCGATGAAGTCGGACCGCCGTGGGTTGACGAAGCGGTTGATAAGATAACAGAAGAACGGCTCATGGAACTCGTTGTAAATAATAAAAATATAAAGAAAAGAGGCAGGAGCCCGTTGAAAAGTTCTATTGTTTTAGATTTTCTCGAAAGCGGAAGAGAAAAAAAAGAGATCAGAAAGATCAGAGAAAGCTGGGGGCCGCTTGAACCGGAATCATTTGAACTGGCACGGAACGCCATCTGGTACGGTAACCGAAAGCAGATTGCCGAAGGCATAAGAGAAGATGAATTCGAGGCGATCGTTGCGGCATTTAAGACCAGCACCGCGCTTAAAAAAATAATCGAATTTTTTGAACCAAAAGAAAAAGAATAACCCATCGAGTAGCTCAATTCCCCCTTACTTTAAGGGGGATTTTAATATACAAAAATCCCTCTCCTTGTGAATGAGAGGGTTAGGTGAGGTTACATTATTTCAAACACCATCGCGGTGGCTTCGCCGATGGCGTTGCACAGCGAGACCACAATATATTTATTGTCATCTTTTCTTGCCTGGCAGATTGCATTCACGCAAAGTATCGCGCCTGTCGCACCAAGAGGATGCCCGAAGGCTATCGCCCCGCCCCACGGATTCACATTTTCCCAAGTTGCTTCAGGAATTTTGTCGATAAAATAAAGAGGTGAGCCGGGAAATGCTTCGTTTATCCAAAACGATTCAATGCTGCAAAACGGAATTTTTGCAGCCTCAACGGCTTTCAAAACGGCGCCAGTCGGGGCACAAATAAAATCTTTCGACTCTTTCTCTGTATGCTCCGCGTAACTCAAAATTTTTGCGAGCGGCCTTAAGCGCCATCTTCTCGCCACGCGCGGAGAAGCCAAAACAAGATTTCCATATCCGTCACCATATTTTGACGCATTGCGCACAGTTGTAATTTCACAGCCGCTAATCAGTATATTTTTCAGCTTTTCCAGTTTCTGATCATGAATCATCACATTTTGGTCAAAATTAATTATTCGCGCATGTTCGCTGCCGCTAACGGGATTTAAAATAACCGGCGCAAGATATCCGCAGCGCTCATAATCATATAAGTGTTTTTTTGCCCGCGCATAAGACAGAAGCGCATATCCGTCGTAATCTTCGCGCGTAAATCCGAGTTCTCGTGCTTTTCCGTCGGAGAGTTCGCTCATGCTTTTCCCGGTTATCGGATCTGTTAGCGCTCCGACATTTACTTCGTATGGAACGCCGCTCATCAAGTCAACACCGGCCCCGATCGCTAAATCGCATTCATGATATCTTATTGAATCAGCGGCTTCAGCAATAGCCAGCAAACCGGAAGAACAAACTTTTTCGGCAATACTGGAGGAAGAGTTGAACATTCCCGCGCGAAGCGCGATTTCTCTTGCCAATCCTTGCTTTACTGCGCTTGATTTCAATGAAACAACCGCACCCAACTTAAAGCTTTCTATTGCCGAACGCGGGAACGAAACCTTCAAGAACTGTGCACCCAAAACCTGGCAAGCCAAATCCTGCGGAGTCATGCCCAACAATGAAGAATCTTTCCTTCCGTTCCCGATAGGCGAGCGCATTGCGCCGACAACCAAAACATCTTTTTTGCTCATTTTATTTCTTTCAATCCCGCCGTAGGCGGACAAGTCTATTTTTGGTATAACAGATATAAGATAAAATATAAACCCTCTCCTTACGAAGGAGAGGGTTGGGTGAGGTTAATATTAAACATTCGGATTTTCAAGAAGCATTGCTGAAGCCGAATCAACCGCGTGGCAAAGCGATACGACATAATATTTAACCGAATCTGTTAAAGAAATATCGACAGATTTTACGACGAGCGAGCCTCCCGTTCCGCCTATCGCATGCCCGTGGGCAACAGCACCGCCATGTCTATTCATTTTGTCCCGAGTAATTTCGGGATGAAATTTCATAAGCAGAACGTTTCCTGCGGCAAACGCCTCATTCACTTCGAAATGTCCGACGTCTTTCCACTTTAATCCTGCCATCATCAGCGCTTTGCCTATCGCTTCTTTCGGTTTTAAAATAAAACTTTTCGGATCAGAACCTGTGGCTTCGGCGTATGCCAGAACTTTTCCCAGAGGAGAGACACCTAATTTCTTGAGTCCGTCACGCGACGCCAAAACAACCAATCCTCCGCCGTCGGCGTACGCCGCGGAATTTCCTGCGGTTACCATTTTACATTTCTCGGCGTCAGCCGCTTCGGACACAGGATAAGTCGGCAATTTTGAAAAAAGTTTCCGGGGCATCTGATGTGCATCAACTTCTTCGTCGCGATCAACGGTCAGCGAATCGCTGACACGTACCGATGCGATGAATCTGTGCTTGCCCTGCCACAAAAGCGCGCGTTGCCGCGACTCGAACGCAAAATCATCCAGCTCCTCGCGGGTTAATCCGAACATTGTTGCCGTCTTATCGGCAAGCCCGGCCATAAGATGGCCGTCGAACGGATTAGTGAGTCCGAACCGCACAAGCCGGTCCGGAACTCCGCTCATTTTTTCAACTCCTCCACCGATTGCAAAATCAGCGCCGTGATGCGCAATTGCGTCATACGCAAGACCGATGCCTTTCAAGCCGGACGAACAAGCCATATCTTCTGTGAAAGCGTGCGCGCGGTTCATCCCGGCGCGGAGCGCGATCACCTTAGCAAATGCGTGCACAGCGTTCTCGTCAGTCTTGTGGGAAATGACCGAGCCCAAATAGAAAACATCTATCAACTCGCGCAAATTATATTTCCCTTTGTATTGCGCGAAAAGATGTTCGAGCATGACAAGCGTCAGGTCGGCGGCTGGGGTATTCATAAAAGAACCTTCGTTTGGCGGATACTCGGTTTTAATGGTAAGTCCCGTCCGCGTCTCGAATTCCTTCACTTCGGACAAGAATTTCATCGCCGCCGCATACATTTCTTCAACGACTTTCGCAATCTCGTCTTTTCCGCACTTTCCCGACGCTATCGCTTTTTTTCTCAAGTAATTTTTAAAATTATGCGGTCCGACCTGGTCAACCGCCCCGAAAGGCAAGTGTGATGCAAACGCAACATATACTTCTTTCATATTCCTTATTTCAATCTTCCTTCGGTATAGCATAGAGAAAAAAGGCGTCAAAGTTGACGCCTTTTTAATAAATGTGATTAAAAAATTATTCTTCAATGAGCTGGTTTGTCGCCTTAATTACTGCAACGGTTTCTCCTTTTTGATTTTTTATTTTTGCAGAACTATAAAATTTTGTCTTGTCGTCTTTTGTTTCAGAACGGATGAATCGTGCATTCGCCGTCAGATCCTCGTCGGCACTGACATACTTGAACCAATAAATATCAATCTTCGCCGTGCGGATTATTTTTTTACGCAATGATCTATCCAGCATCAGGGCGAGCCACATATTGGCATCGGCAAACACCGCGGCATATCCTCCCTGCAGCTGATTATTATTTTGGTAAAGAACCCCGCGGCTTTTGTCCGCGTGTATTTTTACATCCAGCGAACGGTCTTTTTTGTTGACTGATATCAATTCCATTTTCTCGCGCACATGGCAGGGAATATGTTTTTCAAAAAGCTCCCTGATATATTTTTCCGCGCTTGCAAGCTTCATTTCTTGCTTACTTCTTTTGTTAAAATTCTGGCAATTTCGTTTTTTTGGATCTCATCGGTTCCCTCATATATCCGCAGAATTCTGGCATCCCGCCAACGCTTCGGAATGCCCGATTCCTCCATAAAACCCATCCCTCCAAAAATTTGGACCGCGTCATCCGCGACTTTACATGCGGCATTGGAAGCATAATATTTCGCCTGCGCGCTAAGTTTAGCCAAAAGGTTTTTGGGCGCTCCGTGATCTGCCGACCAAGCCGCTTTATAGGTCAAAAGCTGCGCGGTTTCGACCAGCACCGACATGTCCGCGAGCTTGTGCTGTATGGCTTGGAATTCGGAGATGCTTTTATTAAATTGTTTCCTGTTATTTGCATAAATAAGAGCTTCTTCGAAGGTGCCACTGGCGTGCCCGGCACCGAAAGCGCCGACCATGATCCTTGAACGGGTGAGCGTGCCTGAAATTGTTGCGAGGCCCAGCCCTTCTTTGCCCCCTATCAGATTTTCCGCAGGCACCCTGCAATCAGTAAGAATAAGGCTTCTGGTCTCCGATGCGCGGATACCAAGCTTCTTTTCTTTTTTGCCGAACGCCAGCCCGGGAGTTCCTTTTTCCAAAATGAACCCTGAGAGCCGGTGCGCGGCCGCAACGCTGCGTGGCTCCGCGGCAGGATTTGTCACGGCAAAAACAGAATAAATATCCGATAGCCCCGCGCTGGTAATAAATTGCTTCTCTCCGTTCAAAACATAAAAATTTCCGTCGCGCACGGCGCGCGTTTTCATTGCCATAACATCCGACCCTGCGTCGGCTTCCGTTATCGCGAACGCAGCCAGCGAATCGCCGGAGGCGATCTTGGTAAGATATTTTTTTTTCTGCTCCTCGGTGCCGGAGAGTAAAATCGGCAAAGTCCCTAAAGAAATTACGCTCAAGGCGGTTGTGGCGCTCAGGCAAACCTTGGCAACCTCTTCAGCAATCAACACGCAGTCAAAAATCCCTTTTCCAAGTCCATCGTATTTTTCGGGAATAAGAATGCCCATAAATCCCAGTTCCCCCATTTTCTTAACAAATTCCATGGGATAGGAGCTTTCCTCCGGCAATGCGCGCGTCAAAAGCTTTAACTTTTCTTCCAAAGCCGCGATGAATTTTGTCGAATAAACATTCTCTTCGGCCAATTTAAGCATCAAAAGATCAATATCTTTAATCAAGATCTCTTTCATGATATCGGCCCTGTAAAGGTCTTTTTCGTCCAATTTAAGAACGAGGGGCTTGAGCTCTTTTTCTATAACGCTCCTGGCCAGCGCCTTAAATTCTTTTTGCTCTTCGCTAAGCTCAAAATCCATAAAATTCTCAAATCTGCTTTCAACATAACCCAAACAAAAAAAGAGGCAACTTGCCTCTTTTTGTAAAAACGTTCCTAATCTTTGACGTCAATATTCAGGTTGTCTTTCAGCAATTTATCAGTTGCCTCAGTTTCAACTTTTAAAGTATATTCAATTGCTTCTGGAGAAACCCACAACAACTCAAGGTCGGGATGTAGGGTTTGCGGCAGAATTATATAGTTACGGATATTTTCAGATTGTCTCGAAAAAATCTTTTCGTGAGTATCTATAAAAATTTTTCTTGTTTTTTTATCTCCTTCTTCAATGAATGATTCCGCAATATTTGCATCTAAATTCGATTCAAAATTCCAATAATTCTTAATGAAAGCAAATATGGTGTCGCACCCGGCATCTATTGCATACTGCACAGGAAAAGGATTTGCGCCGCCAACATCCCAATAATACGTACCGTTAATATTTACCGGAGGAAAATATGGCCTAACAGCGCTGGAAGCCATCACCGCAGCCAACAGCTGCTCTTCAGAAGTAATTTCATGCAGAGGAACTCTCATTCTGGACAGATATTCCGCGGGCAATACTTTACCGGTCGAAAAAATATGTTCTTCAACCCCGGAACAAACTAAAATATGAAGCGAGGCATCTTGTTCCATATTTTTTTTAAAATCCAATATCTTACTTAGGGTTTTTGCCAGAGGCGCCGGATCAAAAATATTTTTTGCTCTGGCTAACCCGGAGTCCCGTAATTCTTTTGTGAGTTCTTGCCAAAGCGGAGAAAAATCTTGGGGAGATGGTTTAATATCGCCGGGCAAAGCCGGAATGCTGTGCATAATTCTAAATACAAGGCTTAAAATCTGTTTTATATTATGATACTGCGTTTCAAAATCACGCCACAATTCGCGCCAGGATGCGTGTTGATGGAAAGGAGACTTTGGAATTCCGCGCAATACTTTGTCAATCACGGCTTCAATTTCCGGATTAAGATCATAAATGGTCCACGGCGAATAAAAGTAATTCTTTAAAATAGCAAACGCTTTTTCCAAATCAAGCGAAACAAAGCTTCCGCCAGATTCACCAAGAATATAATCCGGCATAATCCCGGCCTTGAGAAACCGGCTAACTTGGACGCTTTGAGGAAGGCACTCCGCCAGCCCTCCGCTGCCCAATACAAAACCTACGCGGCCGTAATCCGGATGTGGCATAAGGACACTATGTCAATCTAATTTCAGACTACCCAAATAAAAGGAAAAATCCATCTTGCTAAGACGGATCTTGTGAGTTCTATTTATATCCGGGTTCATAGAGCGCCCTGATCTCGCTTTCAATTTTTTTCGTCAATATTTTTCTGTTTTTGCAGCAATTCGCCGGAAAAACATCGCCAAAACTTATTTTTATTTTTCTCCTGTTAAAGATCAGTTTCGGAGCATCTTTTTCATAAAAATAATCCATTCCACTTATCGCCAACGGCAAAATATTTGCACCCCCCCTTAAGGCGATCTCTGCTCCCACGCTTTTTGCCTCGTGTATCTTGGAATCTCTAAGTATGCTTGCCTCCGGATACAAAAGGACAACGCCTTTGCTTTTTAAGATCTTATCCGGAATATCGAGAAGATCGTCCAAATTCTTTCCTTTTGTTTTTGCGAGGAATCCGCCCAATATTCTTATTCCCAACCCAAGGATCGGACGCCCCATTTGCGCGGCATCCGCTCGCGGACGTATCGGAAACAATCGGAAGTTAAACGGCAAAGCCACAGCGATAAGAAAATGGTCAATAAAGCTTTTATGATTGGACACTATTACCAAGGGACCCTTAAGCAACTTTGCCCGCTCGCGGCCTGCGATTTCCAGCTTAAAGAAAATTTTTACTGCCAGTATTAAACTGATCTTCCCGATTATCTGAATAAAAAAGTACCATAACTTCATCGGTATTTCCGCGGTTTTTTTTAATCTACCTTTAGGGTACTCTTTGTGAGGCCGGCGCTTCAAGTTGACTATGTCCGAATTTTGTATCCCTTTTTAAATAAGTACCAAACCAAAAATCCGAGGCCAAAAACCAAAGCAAATATCAAAACAAATCCCAGTGTTCTGTTTGATTCGGAGATCCCGATCATCGAATAACGCAGGCCATCAACGAAATAAAAGAAGGGGTTTATTTTTACGAACCACTGAAATTTTTCCGGGAGCATATGGATCGAGTTAAAAAGCCCGCCGAGAAAAGTTAAAGGCATGATCACAAACGTCTGTGGTATCGCAAGTTGTTCAAAATTTTCCGACCATAGGCCGATCAAAAGTCCGAGCAAGGAAAATATCAAGGCAACAGAAACCGAATAAAAAATAAATAAAAAAATATGAGCAACGGACGTAGCCGTAAACAAAAAAGCAACCGCATAAACCCCCGCAGCAACAACAAGTCCTCTTATAATCCCGCCGGTTACAAATCCAGCGACCATCTCCATATAAGAAAGCGGCGCCGCCAACAATTCTTCAATATTCTTTACAAAGCGCCGAAAATACAGAGAAGAAGATGTATGGCTGAAAGCGGATTGCATTACATTCATCATCAAAAGCCCGGGCACGACAAAGTCTATATAGGATACTCCGGAAATTTCGCCGATGCGGCGCCCTACAATCTGTCCAAAAATCAAAATATATAGGAGCGCGGAAATCCACGGAGTTACCAATATCTGGATCCATACCCGCCAAAGTTTGGAAACTTCATACTCGATAAGCGCATATAGACCTATGGTGTTCATACGCCGTTTTTTTGGAGACCCGCATAATGCAAATAATGGTCTTCGACTGTTTTCCCGTCTTTGATGAGCTCCGCTTTGTTTTCCAGTGCGACTATTTTTCCGTTAAAAATGATTCCTATCCTTTCACAAAGCCGCTCTGCTTCTTCCAGATAATGGGTTGTTAAAAATATCGTCTTGCCGCTTTTATTGAGTTCCGTGAGTATTCTCCAAAGCTCATACCGAAGTTCAACATCTACTCCCGAAGTCGGCTCGTCCAAAATTATCAGTTCCGGATCATGCACAATCGCGCGTGCGAGCATCACTCTTCTTTTGTATCCGCCGGAGAGCGCCCGGAAAGGCGTATCGGCATATTTTTCCAGACCGAATTCGTGAAAAACATGATCAATGCGAGCTTGGCGTTCCTTTTTGGGAAGGCCAAAAAAACCTCCCACGAAATAAAGTATTTCTTTTGGCTTGGCAAAAATATCAATATTGAATTCCTGCGGGGAAATACCTATTTTTTTTCTTGCCTCGCGATAATCTTTCACTGCATCGTATCCGAAAACTTTTATTTCCCCGCCACTGATTTTGCCGATTCCGGTAATACAGTTTATTGTGGAGGTTTTGCCGGCGCCGTTCGCCCCGAGAAATCCGAAAAATTCTCCTTTCTTCACGGAAAAAGAAATATTATCAACGGCGACTTTTTCGTCTCCGCCGTGAACGGGATATTTTTTCACCAGATTTTTTACTTCCAGCGCAAATTCGCTCATAAAAATATATAAGATATTAGAAACATTACATTCGGAGAGCCGAGAATCGGACTCGGGCCTCACGCACCCGAAACGTGTGTACTGCCACTATACTACTCTCCGGAATTTTCTATCTATTCTATTTCTATTTCCTTTTTCTTTGCTTCAATATATTCATTCAATTCATCCATGTGTGGCTTGGTCAGATGATATTCTTTCTTTTTGCCGCTTTTGCTCTTCAATTCAAAAACATACTCATCGCCCAAATTAAAAACCTCCACACCTTCTACCTCAAACGGCTTTCCTTTTACATATTCTTCACGCATGAAATAAAGCTAGCACAAATACGGTTCGCGCGCAAAACGCTTATTTAACATAATGCTTTTTTTTGATTTTGGAAATCTCTTCCTCTTCAAGCCCGATCTTTTTCGATTTGCCTGATTCGGCGAGCGTTTGAAGCTCGGTTTCTAACATATTGTTTAGTTCCAAAACGCGTTTTTCCAGATATTCCTCCGTATTTTTTTCCGGATTGTCCAAGACTTCTTCCATTAAGGCGTTCACAATAAGTCCGACCTTAATACTCTGCGGCAGGCCGGTTATTTCTTTAATTTTGTCTCCGTTTATTTTCATCATTTTCGGAGAAACGGGGTCGCGCTGAAGCTTCTCCACCAAAAACCTGAAATGGCGCAGTTTGTACGGCTCGGCTTTTGGAACACCCGAGCCGATGCGGTCGCAAATACGCACGCGGATAAGATCTTCCATATCTTCGGGACCGACTTTTTTTATCAATCTCCGCACGGATGATTCCGACACTTCATCAACATTGTAATAAAAAAGGTGAAATCGCACGAGTTTTGAAACTTTATCCGAAAAATCTTTCCCATATTTCAACCGCGGTAATATTTTATCGCACATTTTTGCGCCAATAACTTCATGATTGTAAAAAGTAGAATCCGGCCCGTCGCCATGTTTTGCGCGCGGTTTGCCGATATCATGAAAAAGCGCTGACATGCGGACGACCAACGGCCACCTTTCTTTCGCGGCGCAATCAAGCGCTTTAATATTATGCTCCCAGACTGTATAGATATGGTGCTTGTTTTGGCCCACCTCCCAGCCCTCCTCCAATTCCGGCAGGAAAATTTTAAGAATTCCGAGCTCACGCATTTTTTCAATCGCTTTGGACGGTGTGTCGGACATCAATGTTTTTGAAAATTCCTCGCGGATGCGCTCCATGGCAATCAATTTCAAAAGATGGGCTTTTTCTTTTAAAGCGCTGAAAGTTTTTTCTTCGATCTCAAAATCCAGTTCCGAAGAAAGGCGTATCGCGCGCATTATCCGCAGCGCGTCTTCATCAAAACGTTCCGCTGGGTTGCCCACAGCTCTGATTAATGTATTTTTTAAGTCGTCTTGTCCGCCGAATAAATCTATTATTTCGGAATCGTGGAGTGCTAAAGAATTAACGGTAAAATCCCTGCGTGCCAAATCATCTTCCAATTTGTCCGCAAATTTTATTTCATCGGGGTGGCGCTTATCCGAATATTTTCCTTCAAGGCGAAATGGGGTAATTTCAATGGTGCGGAGGCGCGGATCGTCAGATTCCGTAACCACGCTTACCGTGCCGAATTTATTTTCGTAAAAACTTTTCGGAAAAAGTTCCTGAATTTTTTCCGGCTTTGCGTTTGTTGTAATATCCCAGTCTTGCGGAGCGCGTCCTATCAAAATATCGCGTACGCATCCGCCCACAAGATATGCATCAAAACCGGCGCCCTCAAGTATGGCCACCGCCGCCCGTATCTCTTTTGGAATTGTGATATTCATAACTTATTTTGCCCTTGCCCCGATTCGAACGGGGAATACATGGTTCGAAGCCATGCGTGATATCCGTTTCACCACAAGGGCCTGTTTACTTGTAATCTCCTGATTTTATCACGGTTTTTCGAACTTGACAAGTGCATTAAAAAGGAGTATAATAGAAACAGGATTTACATGTTATTGCTTCTTGTTGGGCTTCGAATCCTGCCAAAGGCAGGCAAGCCGAAGTGCAAATTACGTCTTTTTATAATTAAGACATAGCACTCACAAAATCGGCTTGTCCGCCTCTGACAGGCATCCGCGGCCCTATCGGGAGCAATAATGAAGAAAAACATTGACAAAACAAATAAGAGGATTAGAAAGGAAAGTAGAGATCAACTTTAACCGGAAAGGAAGGGTGCGGAAATGGAAACAAAAGAAAAGCATGTGGTTTCAGAAGGATGGATAATTGATGGGCGCCTCGGAGTCCGCATTCCTCCGAATACGGAAGGGAATGTGGTTCGCGGCGGTTCCTGCAAAGATTTCGGCGTCAGATTCAGCGGTTTTGAAAAAAACGTTTTGGAAGTCAACTTGGGCGAAGTTAAGATTATTCCGCCCGCAACAAATTAACTGTTTCTTGAAAGGAGAAAAGAATGAATACGTTGAGATTTGACAAGGCAGCCTGCCGGGGACGGTTCGGAAACTTGGTGGAAACCGACGGAGAAGAAGCCAAAGCAAGGCCTGCGCGATATAGCTTTGTTCCGGGAATGGCGGTGCGTGGCGGCAAGGCGGTTGTGTGTGATAGTCCGACCGAGCCGAGCTGGATCGATGTATTGACAAAACAGTTCGCGGAAACCGGCAATCAGTTTGAGTTGTTGTGGTGGGCAGTTTCTCTCCGTATAGCGCTCGATCCGGACGAAGATGCAATTGATGGATTCTGCTTCGCTCTGTTGCATGACCTGCTCGATAGCAGAATCGATCGGAAAGCCGGAACCCGCTATGACCATGTTGTAATTAACGGACAAATCAAGCGCATTCCGCGCCAGCTTACGGACGAGGAAAGGTTTCCTTTTCTTGCTGAAATGGCCAAAGCCGCGGCCAAAAGCGAAGCCGATCAGAAAAATTTCGTCCAGTTCCAGCGCGCCGTTAACGAAAACAAATATGGTAATCTTGGACTTCCCGCTCTTTAAAAGTCCGCTCCACACCCTGCCCCTAATCCTCATCGGCCCTCTTGCCGAGAAGAACCCCCAGCAACGCTAGGGGTTCTTTTATTTTATGAACCTCACCCCGCGTAGCGCGCCTTAAACCCCTAACCCATAAAATAGCAGAGCTATTTTATCTCCCTTTCCCCTTTGTAAGGGGCAAGGGGGTTAATTTTTTATGCTATTTATGCAACAATCACTCCTGATGACTGAAATTTTTAATAAAAAATCGCAGACAATAAAGAGGAGGATCTTAAGGAATAACATGACTAGGCCGGAACTATTGCTGTGGACAAAATTGAAAAATAAGCAGATGGACGGCTATAGATTCAGGAGACAATTCAGCATCGGGAGATATGTAGCTGATTTTTATTGTCCTGAATTAAAATTAGTCATTGAAATTGACGGGCCAAACCATAACACCAAAGAAAATATAGAATACGACAGGGAAAGAGATCTGTTCATGCACTCTTTGGATATAAATATTATTAGAATTTCAAATTCACAAATTTTAGATAATATTGACGAGGCAATAGTAATAATAAAAACAAAAATTCCCTTCCCCCTTACGAAGGGGGAAGGGTAGGGTTAGGGGTCTAACGAGAGGCGAGGTTAATTATCTCCTCCTCTTCCCATGGAACGCTTTATGTACTTCGCCCAGCTGTCTGTCGGTAAAGTGAGTGTAAATCTGCGTCGTTGAAATATTCGCGTGTCCGAGCAATGCCTGCACGGAGCGTAGGTCCGCGCCGTTTTGTAAAAGGTCCGTGGCAAACGCGTGCCTCAAAACATGCGGAGTGACTTTTTTCATAATGCCGGCGGCGATCGCATATTTTTTTACCATGCGCTCAACCGAGCGGGGGGTAACGGCAAACAGCTTATCCTCTTCAATTTCTTTTCTTTTTTCCAGATAATTATTTATAGCTGTTTTCGCGCGGTCGGATAGAAAAACCACCCGAACCTTCCCCCCTTTTCCGCGCACTGAAAATTCCCCGCGCTTTATATTTATATCTTCAGTGCCTAGCCCGCAAAGCTCCGAAATACGAAGACCGGTCGAGAAAAACATCTCAAGTATCGCTTTGTCGCGGAGCGCTTTTTCGTTGGCGCCCTTGGGAGACGCAAGTAATCTTTCAAGATCGGAAATATCCAGAAGGTCGAGCTGTCTTTGCGCAAGCTTCGCGAGTTCGATCTTTTCGGCATCCAGCGCAGGAACATTGTGCCTTGAAAGATATTTCAAAAACATCCGCAGGGCTATTATGTAGTAGTTCTGAGTCGATTTATCCAGATTCGCGCGATTGAGATATAATCTATACTTACGGACCATGTCTTCATTAATACCGTCCGCACTGCCGATCTTGGAAAAGTCAAAAAAACGCCTTAAATATCTGTCATAATTCTCAACGGTTTTAACACTCCTGCCCTTTTCTATCTCCAGATATTCAAGGAATTGTTTTTTTAGCACTTCAAGGCTGGTCATGTACTTATTTTATCATTCATGATACAATTCTACTATTCGTATATTAGTAATAATTCGTAATTAGTATTATGTTAAAAACCAAGGATAAAAAGAAAATAATCGAGTCAACCAGGGTACACGATAAAGACACCGGCTCCGCCGAAGTGCAGGTGGGGCTTCTTTCAAAGCAGATTGATTCTTTGACCGACCATTTAAAAAAACACGCAAAAGACAACCACTCAAGGCGCGGGCTTTTGAAAATGGTCTCAAAAAGAAAGAAGCTTCTGACCTACGTTTCAAAGACCAACAAGGCCGGGTACGAGAAGCTGATTAAAAAGTTAGGACTCAGGAAATAGTTTATAGCCCATAGTTTATAGTCCGTAGAAATTTATTTCTTGGCCTTCCTATAAACTATCAACTATTAACTAAAAACTATTATGGATATCAAACATAAAAATCAGCGGGTTGCGGTTTTCATAGACGCGCAAAACCTTTACCACTCGGCGAGGAGTCTTTTTGGCGGACGAGTTAACTTCAAAAATTTGCTGGCCACCGCGGTCGGCGGGCGGCAGCTCATCCGCGCCTTCGGATATGTCATCAGCACAAAGACAGGGGAGGAAAAACCATTTTTTGAGGCGCTAACAAAATTGGGGATTGAAACGCGCGAAAAAGAGCTCCAAGAATTTTTCGGCGGAGCAAAAAAAGCCGACTGGGATGTCGGCATGGCAATAGATGCCGTCCGCACCGCGGAAATTGTCGATACAATAGTCATCGGCTCTGGTGACGGAGACTTTATTCCGCTCGTTGAATATTTAAAAAATCAGGGCCGGCGCGTTGAAGTCATCGCCTTCGGCCGCTCATCTTCCGGCAAACTCAAAGAGGCTTGCGACGAATTCATTGATCTCGGGGAGGAGGCGGGAAAATATATAATAAAGAGATAACGCCTGGTGGACTTTCCTGTGTTTTTATGTTAAATTCCATTTATGCGAATGGAGTATCAGCCGGAACCATTTTTACGCGATTCTTGGAACAGAGACAATGACATGGGACTTGGCCGAGAAGACCAGGAAAATTCGGCGCATAAGATATTTAGACAGATCGAATTAGATGCAAGTCGTGACAAAGAATTGCTGAAATATTTTGAAGCGGCGAAGAAAAGTATTCAACGGTACAAACTCGTGATTCAGAGAGAAAAAGAGGCCCGTGAAGGAGGATTGTCTGCTAAAGAGATTGAGGAAAGAAACCAAATACGAAGAAAAACGCACGATCGCATGGTTGACGACCTTAATTTGCTTTCGCGCCAATTTCAGCAAAAAGGAGTAGATAATAGTTGGCGGAGAGATCTTGGCCAAACAAACGAACAAATTGGACGATGGGCCGAGAGACTGGATAATATTTAACTGTAGGAAGACATGGTGCCTATGGTGTAGCGGCAACACGACGCTCTGTGGCAGCGTTGTCGAGGGTTCGAATCCCTCTAGGCACCCAAACTGAAATTTTTATAAGATTTCGTTAAGCCATCAAAATCTGTAATGGTTTTTTGGGTTCGAACCTGATATAGTTTTTGTATGAGAAAAGAAATAGAGGTCAAAGCAAAAATTGGGAATTTAGAAGAAATAACAAAGAAGCTAATTGCACTTGGCTGTATTTTGTCTGGCCCAGTTACGTAGAACGATAAAACTTTTGTGAATGCTAACTATGGAGAATATGATAAATTTCAGCGAGGGAAGAATATTTTGAGAATAAGGGAATCAAATGGAAAATTTTTGTTTACAGTCAAGCAGCCGCAAAGCAACGAGTTAGACGCAATTGAATATGAAACAGAAATTTCAAGTTCGGAGGAATTTGAAAAAGCCTTAATTTTAATGGAATATAAACCAATAGTTGAAATTCAGAAAATAAGGAGAAAGGCTAAATTTAATGATTTTGAAATTTGTTTGGATGAAGTAAAAGGGCTTGGCTCATTTATTGAAGTAGAGAAAATTACAGAAGATGATGATGCAAACAGAGTTCAAGACGAATTATTTGGTTTTTTAAAAAACATCGGCGTTGATGAAAAAGACAGGGTTTTACAAGGATACGATACCTTAATTTATCTTAAACAAAAATAAAAATACCCGTTTTAGTCAGGTATTTCTGAATTGAGCCAATTTTTAATGCTTTCTAATCTTTGATGGACTCCTATGCCCCATTCTAAAAGAGGTCGTCGGAGGAGTTCAGTATCGCCATCGCAAATCACAGGCACAATTTTGGCTTCTTCCAACAACCGCACCGCTTCTTTACTTTCCTCTGATTCATCAAGATAAAGTGCTACCGGATAGTCTTTGTAAAGCGGTATATCTTTACCCCAAGGTGATTGCATTTCAACTCCTTATTTTTTCCTACATTCAGTCTATAGCTTAAAAAATTATTGTCAATTTATAGTGGTTCTTTAACTATTAGTGTGGTGGATAACTAAAAAGCACGGCGGTATTAAGCTAAAAAAAGTCGAAACCCAATTAATAGCTTAATTAACCGCCGTGCATGAAAAAGGATATCATGAGAGCCTTTAA
>Ga0209541_10008229_pt1 | contig 17253 bp, 27 predicted proteins | sample RifCSPlowO2_01_FD_184027 | JGI IMG/M metagenome (GOLD analysis project Ga0209541, IMG submission 184027) | Groundwater microbial communities from Rifle, Colorado - Rifle CSP2_plank lowO2_0.1 (SPAdes) (version 2) | ecosystem: Environmental > Aquatic > Deep subsurface > Groundwater | place...
GCCTTCGGCCTCGGACCATGCTCGCTCGGGCTCCGATGCGCTCCTCAGTCGGGCATGCCCCTGCGCCGTCATCGGATTAAATCCGATCCCGGGCGGAGGCATGCGGATTTTTCGAAGGCGAAGGCTGTTTGAGCCAGGCAGATGCCGCCGACAGATGGAGTATTGCGGTCGCTGTGAGGCGGCATCTGCCGGTCCCCGATATCAATCGGGGAGGCGAGTTCCTGAGCCAAGAAAAATTTGCTGCCGAGCCCGTAATAAAAATATGACCTTGACACCATGAAATTTGTTTTGCTATTCTAACATCAGACCAGCGCACCACGGAGGTGAACCATGCGCACGAAGGACGGAATGGGCGGCACGGGGCCGGTCATGCTGGAGGTGCTCTTCGCCATCCCGGTCGGCGTCTAGGAGGCCAACCATGGACGATGAGCTCTAAGGAGGAACCAACCATGTGGGATGGGGTCTAGCCCCGCGGCACGGCCAGGATATCTCTCCTGGCCTTTTTTTATACACAATTGACAACCACATCATTAATGATTATGATAGTTTCATGGACGCAATCTTTGCATTAAAACACAAAGAGGATTTAGAAAAAGTGGTCACCATGGGTGTCTTGCTTGATTATACAGATACCGTTTTGTTACCGGGTATAGAAAGAATAGTCGGCGAATCACAAAAACAGATGACTATAGAAATGGGAAAATCGGAAAACCGGATGATGGATTATATTGACCGCCGGATCGAAGAAGTACATATAGAAATCGGCAAATCGGAAACGAGGGTAATGGAACATATCGACCGCCGACTAACCGACTTCTCCACTGATCTATTTAAAAGACTCGAACAAAAATTTCAAACCGAGCGTCAATTCAAAGATAAGGTAGTAGAACTCTTCAAGCGGCACAACATCGGCACCTCGGAAGATCTCGCGTTTCTTGATGGACTTGTGAAGGGTGGGTGGTGAAAACCTACAACCGATCGTACTCGCGCATGGTGAGTTGCGCTTCAATTTGTTTTGCCGTTTCAATGGCAACGGACACCACAATCAAAATACTCGTGCCGCCAATAACCAAACTGGACGACCCCGTCACCTGTTGCAGTGTGAGCGGCAACACGGCAATAATGGCCAAAAACAAACCGCCAAAAAGCAAAATGCGCGCTGAAATTTTTCCAAGATACCGCGCGGTTTCCGTGCCGGGACGAATGCCGGGAATAAACGCGCCCTGTTTTTGCAAATTCTCCGCCACCTGATCCGGATGAAAAATGACGTTGGTGTAAAAATACGTAAAACCAAACACCATCACAAAGTAAAGCACGCCGTACACCAGCTGATCTTGAAAAACCGCAATCACCCACTGCGCCGCGTCAACCAGCCACTGACTTTTTGCGCGCAGAAAAAATTGCGCAAGCATGGGTGGAAACAAAATAACGGAAATGGCAAAAATAATGGGAATCACGCCGGCCATGTTCACGCGAAGCGGCAAATGCGTTTGCACGCCGCCGGCAATGCGCCCACCGCCAATTTGTCGCGCGTGTGAAATGGGAATCTTACGCTGGCCTTCATTTAAAATAACCACGCCGATAATGGTGATCAGCACAACCACTCCAAACAAAACCATGTTAATCAGCTGTGAACGATCAAACGTTACAAAAGCGTTCCGAAGGGTACCGGGCAAACCGGCAATGATACCGGCAAAAATCAAAAGGGAAATACCATTCCCAATCTTTTTTTCCGAGATCAATTCACCAATCCACACCAAAAACAGCGTGCCCGCGGTCACGGTCAACATAATAATAAAGAGCCGCAACGCAGACATATTTTCAATGATGGGAAGCGACGAATTTTCAAGCAGTGTGATGGTGCCGTACGCCTGCAAGAACGCAAGCGGCACCGCCAAATATCGCGTCCATTGATTAATCACCCGCTGACCATGTTCACCTTCTTTAGAAAGTTCTTCCATGCGGGGAATAATCATGGTCAAAAGCTGTAGAATGATAGACGCCGTAATGTACGGCGCAACACCTAACATCACCACGGAAAAATTTTCCATGGTGCCGCCGGAAAACAAATTCAAGAGACCAAAAATTTGGTTACTCGCAAAAAACGAACGCAAATTGGCGATGTTAATACCCGGAATTGGTATATGCGCCGCGACACGGAAAATAACCAGCATGCCGAGCACAAACAGAATGCTGTTCCGAAGTTCTTTGGTGTTCCATATTGCCTTCAATTTGGCAATAAAGGTGTCCATACATTATGAGCTAATCGTGCCGCCGGCCGCTTCAATTTTACTCTTTGCGCCGGCAGTGACACGGCAACCTGAAAGCGAAAGCGCCTTTTTGATTTCTCCCGAACCAATAATTTTTACCCCGTGACGCGCGGTGGTAATCAAACCTTTATTCAGCAACTTTTCCGGATTGACCGCGGCGTCCGCGTTAAACGCGGTGGCAAGCACATTCAGCGCAACAACCGCCGGCCGCGCGCGGTGACTCTTAAAACCGTGATATTTAGGAACACGTTGCAACGTCTGCTTGAATCCAAGCAATTTCAAACCCGCGCGTCCGCCAGAACGCGCGCGCTGTCCTTTGCCGCCACGGCCGCTGTACGTTCCGTGACCGGAGGCATTGCCGCGGCCCACGCGCACGACGCGTTTGCGTGCTCCCGGCGTTTTTTTAAGCGTATGAAGGGATAACATATTATGATTTCTTTGTAGCCGTAGCCCTCGGCATGTGCAATTGTTGCAGTGCCGCAAGTGTTGCGCGTGTTACGGTAATTTTATTCTTACCATTAAAAATTTTACTTGACGCGGATTCAATGCCGGCAAGCGCGAGCACAATGCGCACGGCGCCGCCGCAAATCAAACCGGAACCTGGCGGCGCCGGGCGAATCAAAACCGTGCTTGCCTTATACTTTGCGCGCACGGCGTGTGGAATGGTGCCGGCGCTGCGTCGCACCGTGATGACATGTTTCTTGGCCAAACGCGTTGCCTTTTCCATGGCCGCCTGCACGTCCTTGCCTTTTGCCGTGCCTTCCCCAACGCGGCCATTATGATCACCCACCACCACGCACGCGCGAAATGACATCTGTTTGCCACCCTTGGTCACGCGCGTCACGCGCGCCAAATCAACGGTTTCGTGATCAAACTCGTCCTTTGGTTCATTGTCGCGTCGGTTGTCTCCTCTTCGCTGTTGTCTCATATTAAAATACTAATCCCGCGTCACGCGCGCCATCGGCAATGGCCGCAACGCGTCCGTGATACGCGTATCCGCTCCGATCAAAAACAATCGTGGTAATTTTTTGTTCTTGCGCTTTCTTCGCGAGCGCCTGTCCAACGCGATACGCTTCAGCCACTTTGCCCGTCCGCGCGCCGACGTCACTATCTTTCGCAACATCACGCACGCTCGCTGATACCAACGTTTTCTTCGCCTCATCATCAATCAGTTGCACAAATAATCCGCGCAAACTGCGATGCACTGATAAACGCGGCCGCGCGCCGGTGCCGGTCATTCGCGCGCGGCTCCGTATTTTTCTACGCGCGCGCTTCTGTTGAAATGTTGTTGGTAGTTTTGCCATATGGTTTACGCGGCGGTCTTCATCGCTTTACCCACCTTGCGACGCACCACCTCGCCAACATACCGAATACCCTTACCTTTGTAAGGTTCAGGTTTGCGAATCTTTCTAATGCGCGCGGCGGTTTCTCCAACCAATTGCTTACTGATACCCTGCACGCTTATGACATTTTTGTCAATGGTGATGGTAATGCCGTTTGGCACGGGAAACAAAACCGGATGTGAAAACCCAACGTCAAACCGCACATCATTGCCTTGCAATACAACCTTATATCCCACACCTTGCACCTCAAGTTTCTTTTCAAAACCAACCGTCACACCAACAACCATAGAGCGAACCAGACTGCCAAAAAGACCCCAGAGCGCGCGATCGTCCTTCAGATCCGGCTTCTTAACTGAAACTTCTGCCGCGCCATCAGCCACGGTGACCGTGACGTGCGGATGCAATTTCTGTTCCAAGGTTCCTTTTGGTCCGGTCACGCGCACCAAAGAATCCGCCACGGTGACCGTGACGCCTGCAGGAATGATAATGGGTTTTTTACCGATGCGTGACATAGGATTAGTACACTTCACAAATCACCTCGCCGCCCAACCGCTCTTTCGCCGCAACTCTATTCGTCATCAAACCGCGCGGTGTTGAAATGATAGCAAAACCGTAATTATTCAAAACGTGCGGCAATGCGTCGGATTTGGCATACACGCGACGTCCCGGTTTACTCACGCGCGAAAGGTGCATAATTTTAGGACGATCGTTATCATATTTCAGCACAATCCGAATAGAGCCATGGCGATCTTCAATTTTTTCAACCCGGTCAACATATCCCTCGCCCCGCAAAATTTCCGCGAGACCAAACTTCAATTTTGAGTACGGCACAACCGCCTCACGCTTGCGCGCAATAGAGGCGTTCCGAATACTCGTTAACATGTCTGCGATAGGATCAGTAACCATATTACCAGCTTGATTTACGAACACCGGGGAGTAAACCCTGGTTGGCCATTTCTCTAAAACAGATACGACACAGGTCAAAATCCCGCATATACGCCCGCTTGCGGCCGCACTTAAAGCAACGTCGCACCACGCGCGTGGAGAATTTTGGGTGTTTTATTGATTGTGCTTTTTGCGCTTCAGTTGCCATACCATTATTTGATCAACGTATCGTTAAACGGGAAACCAAGCGCGCGGAGCAATCGTTCGCCGGCCACATTGGTGAGCGCGCTGGTTGCCACCGTAATCTCAAAGGGCTGTCCAAGTTCAATGTCTTCCGGCGTTGCTTCCGGAAACGCGTTCACTTCCGTCATGCCCCATGAATAATTACCGCGGCCATCAAAACCTTTCACGCTGATACCGCGAAAATCGCGTATACGGGGGAACACCACCGCGGTTAATCGTTCCAAAAAATCATACATACGCGGACCGCGAATGGTTACTCGCGCACCAACCACCATACCCTCGCGCATCTTAAAACCGGCAATGGAAATACGCGAAGGGCGCGGCGATGGTTTCTGACCGGTGATACGTTCCAACAGCGCCGTCACTTTCTTGAGATGGTCCGCTTCTTTTGTTCGTTTCCCAATACCCACGTTCACCACCACTTTTTGAATACGCGGCACTTGCATCACGTTTTTCAAACCCAAATCACGCTTGAGCGCGGGTACTATCTCTTTTTGGTAGTGTTTAAAAAGTCGTGCCATATTAAATTTCTTTCTTACATTTTTTGCAGACACGACGTTTGTCCGCGCCGCTTCCGGCCATACCCACGCGCGTCACCTTACCACAACTGCCGCACAAAAGTTGCACGCGTGTTACGGAAATGGGCGCGGCAAGTTCAATCCGCTGGCCGGGCTCTCCTTGCTTCCGGGAACGAATATGTTTTTTTAACATATTCACTTTTTCAACCACAATTTTGCCATCACGCGGAAACGCTTGGATCACTTTGCCTTCGTGGCCGCGGTCGCGGCCGGCAATGACACGCACATTGTCGCCAGTTTTAATTCTCATAACACTTCAGGCGCAAGCGATATAATCTTTTGAAAACCCCGCGCGCGCAGCTCGCGCGCCACCGGTCCAAAAATACGCGTACCGCGCGGCTCTTTGGTTTTCTTATCAATTAACACCGCGGCGTTATCATCAAAACGAATGTAGGTGCCATCCGGGCGGCGAATTTCTTTATGCTGACGCACCACCACCGCATGCGCAATCTCACCTTTCTTCACGAGCCCGCGCGGTGCCGCCTCTTTTATGGCAACACCAATCACGTCACCAATCATGGCATACCGTTTCTTGTAGCCGCCAAACACATGAATACAGGAAAGCCGTTTGGCTCCGCTGTTATCGGCAACAACCAATATGGTGCGCAGTTGAATCATACGGATGAAATAATACGCCAGCGCTTGGTATGAGACATGGGCCGCATTTCCTCAATCATCACTGCGGCGCCCGGCACGGCGCTATTGCCCGCATCATGCGCCACATACTTTTTATGTACCTTATACGCCTTCCCGTACTGGGGGTGCATCTTCTCTCGCGTCACCCGCACCACCGCGGTCTTGTCCGTTTTATGGGAAATCACAATACCGCGCAGTTGTCTTCGTGTAGCCTGTCCGCTTGGTTGTGCAATTTTTTTATCCATACGCTTATGGCGTCTTAGTATACAACGCGGTTGTGATTTGTGCAATATCCCGACGCAGAACCCGAATACGGCGTACCTGTTTGCCACTTCCTGCCGCTACCGCAAAACGCACCTGCTCAAGTTCACCCTGCTTTTCAGCCAAGAGCAACCGCAACTTTTTTTCATCATGTCCCCCAATATCAGCAAAGCGCATAGGATTATCGTTTAGTAACAAACCGCGTGGTAACCGGCAATTTATGGCCGGCCAAACGCATGGCCGCGCGCGCCGTTTCTTCCGGGATACCGTCCATTTCAAACAAAACCATCCCGGGCTTTATGGGCGCGACATAATGATCAACGGCGCCTTTTCCCTTGCCCATACCCATTTCTTCACCCTTCCGCGTGATGGGCTTATCCGGAAAAATACGAATCCAAATTTTGCCGCCCCGCTTCACGTAATGGGTCATCGCGCGCCGTGCCGCTTCAATTTGCCGCGAGGTCACCCACGCGTATCCTTCAGATTTTAATCCAAAGGAACCAAACGCAACCGTGATGGTGCGCGTCGCGATGCCGGTCATGCGACGCCGGCCCTTGTGCCATTTGCGATGTTTAACTTTCTTTGGGAGCAACATATTATTCTAAATCAGTCCGGCGAAATACTTCACCCTTATAAATCCATACTTTAATGCCGATACTGCCAAAAATGGTGTGCGCAAAACCGCTTGAATAACTCACATCGCTCCGGAGCGTCTGAAGCGGGATTTTACCTTGCGCCAATTTTTCCCGACGCGCAATTTCCGCGCCGTTCAAGCGTCCGGCAAGCACCACCTTAACACCCTGCGCGCCCGCCTTCATGACGCGGGCAATGGTTTGCTTCATCACGCGACGGAACGGAATACGCTTTTCAAGATCAGCGGCAATCTGTCCCAAAACCACCGGAGCTGACAATGACGGATTTTTGATCTCCTGCACATTAATACGAACGCGCACGCCCGATTTCATCAGCCGACTATTCAAAAATTTGCGTACTTCTTCAGCGCCCTGTCCGCCACGGCCAATCACGAGGCCCGGTTTACCCACGGCCAAAGTGATCACCATTTCACGCGGCGAACGTTCCACCACAATACGATCAACGCCCGCTTCCTTAAATTTCTTCTGCAAATAATCGCGCACCAACACTTCTTCCGCCAATTTCTTGCGATAGTTGGACAAACGCGAAAACCACCGGGAATCCCAGGTGTAGATCACTTGCATGCGATGAGCTATTGGATGTACTTTGTGACCCATAGGATAGTTATTTCTTTTCCGGCTCCACTGCCGCTTCCGTTATCGCTTCTACTGCCGCGCCTTCCGCTTCGCCTTTCAGCACCATCGTAATCTGCGACGTGCGCTGACGAATGGGAAACGCGCGGCCGTGCGCGCGCGGGCGCCACCGCTTTTGTACGGCTCCGCCGTCCGCGCGCAGACCGGTAATGCGGAGTGTCTCGCGCCGCGCTTTATGATTATGAATCGCATTTGCAATAGCCGAACGGAGCAACTTTAATACCGGATCGCACGCGGCGCGCTTCATAAACATAAGGCGCTCTTCCGCAACCGCTACGCGAAGTCCGCGGACACTGTCAAGCACCAGCCGCACCTTTTTAGGCGACATGTGCAATTTTTTGAGTTGTGCGGTCACGGTAATCATAAAAATTATTTTGTCTTGCCCGCGGGCTTACCGGTTGATTTTGCGCCCGCTGACGGCGCGGCGGCAGCCGCAACACCGGCCGCCCCCTTGGCCGCAACGTCCTGTTCAATGGCCTTCTGAATCTTACCGCCATGTCTGGTAAATTTGCGGGTAAGTGAAAATTCGCCCAACCGATGACCTACCATATTCTCATCAACCAACACGTCAATAAACTGTCTGCCGTTATGTACGCCAAAACGCATCCCCACCATATCAGGGGTAATGGTGGACGCGCGCGCCCATGTTTTAATCGGCGCGCGATCACGCGTGGCTTTTGCACGCGCCACCTTCTTCATCAATTTTTCGTCCAGGTACGGACCTTTTTTTAAACTGCGTGACATATTATTTGCGACGGCGCTCAAGAATAAGTTTATCGCTTGCGCGGTGAGCTTTCCGCGTCTTCACACCCCTGGCGCGCTTGCCCCACTTGGTCATCGGACCACGCTTCAAACCAATGGGTTGATGTCCCTCGCCGCCGCCATGCGGGTGATCAACCGGATTCATCGCTTTACCCGTTACCACCGGTCGCCATCCCAAATGACGCTTGCGGCCAGCTTTTCCTAACCGCACCAAACGAAAGTCAGGATTGCCAACCGCTCCAACCGATGCGGAACATTCTTTGGGGAATAATCGGCGCTCGCCGGAAGGCAATTTCAATTGCACGTGCGATCCTTCCGTACTCATGACCTGCGCGCCATCACCGGCGCCGCGCACCAATTTGCCGCCCAAGCCGGGTTGAAACTCAACGCTATGCACCGTGGTTCCAATGGGAATGAACGCAAGCGGCATCCGGTTGCCGGCAGTAATCGGCAGGGCGCTTGCCGATGACACTATCACATCTTCCACCTTTAGGGAAGCAGGCGCCAGCACATATTGTTTCTTGCCATCTGGAAATTGAATGAGGGCAATGCGTGGACCACGGTTGGGATCATATTCAATGGCCTGCACGGTGCCCGGCATATCAAATTTCTTTTGCAGAAAATCAACCATCCGATAGAGGCGTTTCACGCCGGCGCCACGATGGCGAACCGTAATTTTACCGGTTTGCTTACTGCGTCCGGCGCGTTCCTTCAAAAACGTAGTCAAGGATTTCTCCGGCCGCTTTTTGGTGACATCTGAAAAATCCTGCACACTGGCGCCACGACGTCCCGGAGTAGTTGGTTTGTATCGTTTAATAGGCATATCGTTTAGACACCCTCGTGCACATTAATCGTTTTTCCTTTGGGTAACGTAACCAGCGCGCGTTTCCAATCTGAACGCTTGCCGTACCTTCGTCCAAAACGCACCCACTTGCCGCGGCGCGCCATGATACGAACACGCGTCGGCGCAACGCCGTAACGCGCGGTAATCGCGCGCGCAATGCGTGGCTTGGTGGTAGTGGTTGCAACCGCAAACTGATACGTGCCGCGTGATTCAAGCAACGTACCTTTTTCAGTCACCAGTGGAAACAGCAAAACACCCGGAACAATCGGCTTATCGCCGCGCGATGGAGCGCTCTCTGCAACTTTTTTCTCCACCTTCTCCGCAATCACCGCTTTCTTGGTGTCGCGCGATTCCTGTTGCACCTGGAGCGCTGATTTTTTCTTAAAGCGATCAAAAAAGCTCATAGGATTATGCGTACAATGATTCAATAATCGGAATGGCGCTTTTTTCCACCATCACATACTCATGCTTCAGCACATCACGCACATTCAAATTACGCGCGCCCATGACATCAGTCCGCGGCACATTGCGAAGCGCGCGGATCACCCCGTCCGTTTTGTGATTCAACACAATCATGGTCTTTTTTCCCGCGCCCGGCAATGCTTTCCGCACCGCCACCATCTGCTTGGTTTTGCCGTCCGCGGGCAGCGCGTCAATAACAATCAATCGTTCAGATAACACCTTATCAGTCAGCACCATGCGAAGCGCCGCTTGACGAACTTTTTTATTAATTTTCACGGCAAATACCTGCTGACTGCGCGGACCAAAGATAACGCCACCGCCACGCCATTGAGGCGAACGAATGGAACCTTGGCGCGCGCGGCCGGTACCCTTCTGTTTCCATGGTTTCTTGCCGCCACCACGCACTTCGCCACGGGTTTTTGTGTGAGCGCGCGCAACACGATGCGCCGCCTCCTGCGCAAATACTGCTTCAGCGACAACCCGCTCTTTCACCGGCACGCCAAAAACTTGCGCTGACAATTCAAGCGTTTCCACTGCCTTACCTTCATGATTGTACACTGAAATTTTTGGCATATATTAGTCCCGAATAATCACCAGTCCTCCAATGGCACCCGGAAGCGCTCCCTTAATCAATAATTCATTCTTTTCTTTATCTACCAAAACAACTTCAAGATTTTTAACCGTGACCTGATCCGTACCCATGCGGCCGCCCATGCGCATACCCTTAAAAACGCGCTGTGGTCCGGTGGAGCCAATGGAACCCGGCATGCGTTCTTGATCCTTATGGCCGTGGGTTGTCGGATGACCATGAAAATGATGGCGCTTCACCACACCCTGAAAACCCTTACCTTTTGAAACACCGGTCACCTGCACAATGTCACCCGGCGCAAAGGTGGTCACGGTAAGCTCGGTTCCCCGCGTTAGCTCGGGCATCGCTTCAGCGTGAAAGGAGCGACGATGCTTTTCACCAAAACCAATTTCAACCTGCGTTCCGTTTTTTTCAGGCGTTACTTTTGTCACGGTACATGGGCCTGCAGAAACGCGCGTAACCGGAACAACGCGACCATCGTCGGCAAAAATCTGCGTCATGTTGCGTTTAGTGCCTAACAAGAACTTCATACAATCTGGAATAAAATACCAGAAACCTGTGTGCGAATGATCTTAATCCTTCGTCCGCCATAGGCGGATTAACAGGATGGTTTTCATTCGTGAAACAGATTTCTAGTATCTTGGTCTGCCCTTTGCCAAAGGTGAGATCCTTACATCTTAATCTCCACATCCACGCCGCTCGGCAAGTTCAGGTTCATCATGGCATCAATAACTTTTGCGGATGGATTCATAATGTCAACCATGCGTTTATGCACACGCATCTCAAACTGCTCACGCGCGTCTTTGTGCACAAACGTGGAACGGTTCACCGTATACTTTTTCTTCTCGGTGGGAAGGGGAACCGGGCCGACAATGGTGGCGTTGTTGCGTTCAGCCGTCTCCACAATCGTCTTGGTCGCCTGATCAATAATCTTATTATCAAATGCGCGAATCTTAAGACGAATGCGCGTTTGCACGCCCTCATCGGTTTTCACGTCACTTTTCTTTGTTTTAGCTGCGGAAACCATGTATTTTGAAATAACGCCGATCCCGATAGGCCGCGTAGCGGACGTATCGGGACAAGGTCTTACTTCAAAGGTACTGGATCCCGGATAGCCGCTTCGCGGCTTCCGGGATGACGGCTTGAGCCGTCACTTCAAAATCTTTGTGACTGCGCCAGCGCCAACGGTCTTACCACCCTCGCGGATAGCAAACCGCTGTGATTCCTCAAGCGCCACCGGCGTAATCAACTTTACCGTAATCGCAATCGTGTCACCCGGCATCACCATCTCCGTTCCTTCCGGAAGTTCAATCTCGCCGGTCACATCCGTGGTACGAATGTAGAACTGTGGCTTGTATCCTTTGATGAACGGCTTGTGACGGCCGCCTTCCTCTTTGGTCAAGATATACACCTGCGCCGCAAATTCAGTATGCGGCGTGATGGCGCCGGGTTTTGCAAGCACCTGTCCGCGTTGCACCTCATCCTTTTTGGTGCCGCGAAGCAACACGCCCGCGTTATCTCCTGCCTGCCCTTCAGCCAATTGCTTATTGAACATTTCAATACCGGTTGCAACCGTCTTTGTTGGTTCAGGGGTGAGACCAACCAATTCAACTTCATCGTTAATATGCACCTTGCCGCGCTCAATACGACCGGTTACCACCGTGCCGCGCCCTTCAATGGAGAAGACATCTTCAATGGCCATCAAGAACGGCTTGTCAATATCACGCTTTGGTTCAGGGATGTATTCGTCAAGGGCTTTCAAGAGCGCTATAACCGGCTGACCGGCTTCACCAGCCGGATCCTCAAGCGCTTTTAAGGCGCTCCCGCGGATAATAGGCGTGGTGTCACCGGGAAATTCATATTTCTTCAAGAGATCACGCACTTCTTCCTCAACCAAATCAATCAATTCCGGATCAGTCACCTGGTCAACTTTGTTCAAAAATACCACAATGTAGGGTACGCCAACCTGACGCGCCAAGAGAATGTGTTCACGTGTTTGGGGCATGGGGCCATCAGCGGCAGATACCACCAAAATGGCGCCATCCATCTGCGCGGCGCCGGTGATCATGTTCTTCACATAGTCAGCGTGCCCCGGACAGTCAACGTGCGCGTAGTGGCGGTTAGGCGTTTCATATTCAACATGAGCGGTGGCGATGGTAATGCCACGCGCGCGTTCCTCGGGCGCCTTGTCAATATCCTCAACATTTTTTTCTTGAGCGACCCACCCTTGGGCTTTGGCAACCTTTAAAATGGCCGCCGTCAAGGTGGTCTTACCGTGGTCAACGTGGCCAATGGTGCCAACGTTAACGTGTGGTTTGTTGCGTACAAACTCTACCATAGTTTTAATCGCTTAAAAGCGTTAGTAAGACGTAAATAATGAACGGTTGGGAGTATACCAGAAGCGCGAAAAATACGCAAGGGACGCCTTTATACCGGCTCTATGTAGAACTTTTCCTCTTCTGCCCCGCCGCTTTGCGTAGGCGATGCCTCTTCACCCGGTACGGGTAGTAAGGTCAAATCGTCAAGCGCTGGAGCGCCTTCTACCGATGCCTGTTCTCCGCCGCGTGACTCCTTGGCCATCCCCGCGCGCCATGCGGCAATGTCGCGATTGATGGTATCAATTAAATCCGGCGGCGTCAAGTCATTACCCTTGGACGGCGCTTCTTCAGCCGGGAGCACCGCCTCTTCCCTACCATATACTTCATCTTCGCCGTCCGGTACCTCCGCACCTTGCGCACCGTGGCGCTGCTCCCACGTGCTTTCATCGTGATCATGCCAGGCGCTCGCGACATGCTCAAAGTCATGCTCGGCATCATCGTCATACAGCTCATCGCCCTCATCTCCGGCGCGGTCTAACAAATCTTCATACACAGAAAACGGCAACAGCACGTACGCTTGCTCGGTATCGGGATCAACCATCACCACGCGATGGCCGGTTTTACGCATGATGCGGAAAAGACGTTCAAACATATGATTATTTTTTTCTTCCCTCCACAATCCCCGTTGCAACATTACTCGGAACTTCAGCATAATGCAAGAACTCCATGGTGTAGTTGCCGCGTCCTTGGGTCATGGAACGAAGTTTAGTAGCATACCCAAACATGGTGGCAAGCGGCACCAGCGCCTGCACCACTTTCACACCCACACGATCCGTCATTTCCTGAATCTGTCCGCGTTTGGCGTTTAAGTCCCCCACCACATCGCCCATGAATTCTTCTGGAATTAACACTTCAACGTTCATGATGGGTTCCAAAAGCACCAGTCCCGCGCGCCGCGCCGCCTCCTGAAACGCAAATGACGCGGCCATCTTGAATGCAATTTCGCTTGAATCAACATCGTGGAATGAACCGTCAAACACCGTCACGGCAACATCAACCATGGGGAAACCGGCCAACACGCCGCGATCCATCGCTTCTTTCGCGCCCTTTTCAATGGCCGGAATATATTCACGCGGAATAGTGCCGCCTTTAATTTCATCAATAAATTCAAAACCGGCGCCTGGTTTTTGCGGTTCAAGACGCAAATAACAATGACCATACTGTCCGCGGCCGCCGCTCTGTTTAATATATTTTCCTTCCGCTTCTGCCGCCTTCTTAATGGTTTCACGATACGCCACTTGCGGCGCGCCCACATTTGCCCCAACACCAAACTCACGCTTCATGCGCTCAACCAATACTTCAAGGTGCAGTTCCCCCATGCCTGAAATGATGGTCTGCAATGTTTCCTCATCGGTGCGAATACGAAAGGTGGGATCTTCTTCAGCCAAACGTTGCATGGCAAACCCAAGCTTCTCTTGATCCTGTTTGGTTTTAGGTTCAATGGCAACGGAAATAACCGGCTCGGGGAAAACAATGGATTCAAGCAACACCGGTTTGTCTTCATCGCACAGGGTGTGGCCGGTAAACGTATTTTTCAAACCAACCGCCGCCGCAATTTCTCCGGCGTATACTTCTTGAATATCTTCACGCGAATTGGCATGCATCCGCAGTAAGCGTCCAACCCGTTCTTTATTGCCGGTGGTGGCGTTCAACACATAGGAACCGGCAGAAAGCGTGCCTGAATACACGCGGAAGTAACACAGCTTACCAACAAACGGATCGCTCATGATTTTAAACGCAAGCGCGGTAAACGGTTCCGAATCATCCGGATGACGCGCCACTTCTTTTTCCGGGTCTTTCACGTCATGCGCAACTATCGGCGGAACATCAAGCGGCGAAGGCAAATAATCGCACACCGCGTCCAACATGAGCTGCACGCCTTTATTTTTGAGCGCGCTTCCGCACATAATCGGCACGATGGTGTTCGCAATCACTCCCTTGCGGAGCGCCCGCATCAAATCTTCCAAAGAAATATCCTTGCCATCCAAATACGCGGCCATGAGCGCTTCGTCTTGCTCAACAATGACCTCAACAAGCTGTCCGCGCCAGCGCTCCGCGTCTGCTTTCATATCTTCCGGAACGTCCGTTTCTTCAACATCTTTCCCAAATTCATCTTTAAAAATAAACGCGCGACGACGCAACAAATCAACCATGCCTTTAAAGCCGCTTTCAATGCCAATCGGCAACTGAATAGGATACGCGCGCTTGGTTAAGCGTCGGTGAATTGATTCAACATCTTTATAAAAATCAGCGCCGGTGCGATCCAATTTATTGATAAAACAAATACGCGGCACGCGATACTCATCCGCGTAGCGCCAGTTGGTTTCCGACTGCGGCTCCACGCCGGCCACGCCGTCAAACACCACCACCGCGCCATCCAGCACGCGAAGCGAGCGCTTCACCTCAACGGTAAAATCAATGTGCCCCGGCGTATCAATAATATTGATGCGGCAATCGCGCCAAAAGCAGGTGGTTGCGGCGCTGGTAATGGTAATACCGCGCTCTTTTTCTTGCTCCATCCAGTCCATGGTTGTACTGCCCTCATGCACCTCGCCAATTTTGTGCTTTTTACCGGTGTAAAACAAAATACGCTCGGTCACCGTGGTTTTACCGGCGTCAATATGAGCGATAATACCAATGTTTCTTGTCTTTTCAAGTGAATACTCACGCGGCATACAATTACTTGCGAGCGACACGCGCAAAATGAGCAAAGGCGCGATTAGCATCTGCCATGCGATGCACATCGGCTTTCTTCTTGACGGCGTCGCCCACGCCATCCGCCGCTTCTTGAAGTTCTGACGCTAATTTTTCTGCCATGGAGTGACCCTTTCGCGCGCGCGCGGCGCCAATCAACCATCTGAACGCAAGCGCCCGCTGGCGTTCACCGCGCACCGGCATCGGAATTTGATAATTCGCGCCACCCACGCGGCGAGAGCGCACCTCAACTTGCGGGGTGACGTTTGCCAATGCGAGTTCAAACACCTCAAGCGCTTTTTTTCCGGCCGCATCAATCAAATCAAACGCCCCGTACATTATTTTTTCCGCCGCGCTTTTCTTTCCGCGCTCCATTAAAAAGTTTATAAATTTGGCAATGGTGGGATTGCCGTATTTTGAATCAGGAGGAATAATCCGTCGTACTGCCGGTTTATGACGCATACATTAAGATTTTGGCCGTTTCGCGCCGTACATTGAACGGCTCCGTTTACGGTTAGCAACGCCGGTGGCGTCATACACGCCGCGCACAATATGATACCGCACACCCGGCAAGTCCTTCACGCGTCCGCCGCGCAAAAGCACAATGGAGTGTTCTTGCAAATTATGTCCCTCGCCCGGAATATACGCAATAACTTCAGAACCGTTGGACAAACGCACTTTGGCAACTTTTCGGAGGGCGGAGTTTGGTTTCTTCGGTGTGGTGGTGTACACCTTAAGACACACGCCACGCTTAAAAGGGCTTCCTTTGGGAAGTTCCGTGCGTTTGCGCTTCAGGGCGTTCCATACATACTGCATTGAAGGCGATTTACCGCGCTTCACCTTGCTGGTGCGACCCTTGCGAATGAGTTGATTAATCGTTGGCATGTAAAATAAAGATTGGCTCTATGCTATAGCATACCCTGTTTTTTGTCAAATCCTTGCGCCTGCAACTGTGGATAGGAAACGCCTATACCACATGAGCTTGCTAAACACCTGGTTATAGAATACGATTAGGTAATTAGGGCGAAACGTAACCAAAATAGATACTCATGAATAGTTTGAATAAATTATCATTGCGATGATTGAATCGATATTCCACCTCTTTAAGATACATCGGAAAATGGTATTTGGAAACCCCTCGGTAATTGTACAGAATATGTTTCGCAAAACTCCAGAATCCTTCAATGCCGTTAATATGATTTTTGGTCCGCGCGTCAACCAATCCTTTCGTGTGACTCACCGTATGATGCTTCCCCAGACGTTTGAGCGAGTTATAGCTCCGGAACGTGTCTGTGTAGTAGACAGTTCCTTTCCTCGTTTTCTTGCGGATGATGGCCATGAGTTCCTCTTTGGTCACATGCTCCACCACGCGCGTATAGACCTTGCCATCGCGCTCCAGAAGGCCAAATACGATGTTTTTGCCCGTGGCGCCCCGACCACGCTTCCCTTTACGTCGGCCGCCAAAGTAGCTTTCATCCATCTCCACGTTGCAATTCAATTTGCCGCCTTCCAGTTCCGCCACATGGTAGATGGCGTCTCGGAGCTTTTGATAGACGCGCGTAATCGTTTTGTAGTCGAGGTCGAAATCATGGGCGAGACGGTACGCCGGCTGTTGTTGATAGAACCCTTGAACGATGGCAATTTCCGTTCGAATACGTTTCAGGGATTTCTGTTTTCCACAGGCCTTGTGCCGGCATCGCACATACCCGCGCGCTGTCTTAGAGACCTTAAACGAACCGCAGAAAATGCACTTTCTTCCCCTCAAAAAGTTGGCCGCACAGTTGAAAACGTTCTTTTTCTGCATAACCAAGCGGTATTATACCATGTACTTGGTTACGAAACGCCCTAATTACCTACGATTAATATACCTCCTTGTGAATGGAAGTAAACATTGAAATTATAGCTCATTTAAAGCATAATTACCACGAGTTCGGATATCCACTAGTTGGCCGAAATCGCTCGCAGGGCTCGCTGGCGAAATCCTCGCATTCGCTCGGACATCGCCTTTCGGCCAACGGGCGG
>Ga0209541_10008232_pt1 | contig 17252 bp, 13 predicted proteins | sample RifCSPlowO2_01_FD_184027 | JGI IMG/M metagenome (GOLD analysis project Ga0209541, IMG submission 184027) | Groundwater microbial communities from Rifle, Colorado - Rifle CSP2_plank lowO2_0.1 (SPAdes) (version 2) | ecosystem: Environmental > Aquatic > Deep subsurface > Groundwater | place...
TATTACAGATATAACTTTAGCTGAATTTTATGGAATAATTTTGAGAGAATATGATGAAAGAACAGCAGATTACTGGCTAAAAAAATTAAGCCCTTACAGCAAGCAGGTTTCAAAAGAAATCCTAATTGAAGCCATTAAATTTAGGCATGAAAATAAAAAGAAAAATCTGTCTTTTTTTGATTGTGTCGGCTATATCTTTGCAGTTAAAAATAAATTCAAATTTCTTACAGGAGATAAAGAGTTTGAGAATTTAGCAGATGTGGAGTTTGTGAAATAGAATTCGATTTGAAAATATCAACCTTATTCTTTCTTATGCGCCTCTAATCTTGATTTAGCATCAATAACATAATTATATATTTTGTTCAGAATAAGGCTAATGGCTTCAATTGCCTTTTTGTCATCCATGCCTTTTGTCATAATACAATACAGAATTCTGGTTTCATTAATATACATTATCCCGCAATCATGAAAAAATTGGTTATTATCATGATAATTTGCGCCATATTTATGCGCAATAGTAACCTCATCTGGTATATTCGCTGCGTTTTTGATATCAAATGCTGTTCTTGTAAGCAAAGAGAGGATATATTCTGAATCCTGTGACTCAAGCACTGTAGAAAAATATAAGCTTGCAATAAGGTTGGACATAGCTTTTGGTGTAGTTACTAAACTTGACATAACCCCGTCTTTTTGATTAGGAATGTTTATATCAATTCCGTAATAATCAAACATTAGCTGTAAATCATATGTATTAAGAGTGTTTAACAATGCGCTTAATGCTGTGTTGTCAGATTCTTGCAGTAATTTCTCCATAAGAACAGATACGGGTAATTTTTGCTCTTTAGTTTTATAAAGATCGCCTGAAGTATTTTTTCTGTCAATATCATTAATCTGAATCATAGAGTCAAAGCTCAATTCCTTGTTTTCTATCTTCCTCATTATCAGAATAGCTACTGGCAACTTGCTCAAGCTTATTGGAAAGAACCCAGTTTTTTCATTAATGCCCATAAAAACGCCATTGCGAAGATTTTCAACATAGACAGAGATATTAAGATTATTTTTTGTTATATAATCTCGAATATCTTGTTTTAATGGCAGAAAATTGGTTATCATAAAGCTTTTAGGCTCTATCAGCCCAGCATAAATCCTTTGTGACAAAAGACCGTTAGTACGTTGTTTTTCTATTTTAATGCTGGCTGAATAAGAGATTATAAGAGCCGCTATAAGAATCAGTATAACAATCGCTTCAAATATAACCACCCTCTTAAGTTTAATAATCATAAAAATAATTAAAATTTATAGGTATTTAAGTATTTTGTTTGGAAAGGTTATCCTTTTTTATTTTTAATGATTTAAACCACATAAAATAAACATAAATAATTTAAATCAACAAATAACCCAAAGAGCCTATGAAAACACCAGAACAGCTCAAATCTATGAAAAACAAGGAAAAGATAGCAGTTTTAACTGCTTATGGCTATCCATTTGCAAAGATTCTTGACGAGGCAAAGTTTGATATAATCCTTGTTGGCGATTCGCTTGGAATGGTTGTTTTGGGCCATGAAACAACAAAGCAAGTTACAATGCAGGACATGCTCAGGCATGTTGAGGCAGTTTCAAATGGGGCTAAAAATACTTTAATTATTGCAGACATGCCAATAAACAGCTGTAATGCAAAAGAGGATGCTATAAAAAATGCCAGATTGCTGCTTAAAGCAGGAGCGCATGGAGTAAAGCCAGAAGGAAAGCCGGATATTGTCAAAGCATTGACAAAAGAAAATATTCATGTGATGGGCCATATTGGTTTACTGCCTCAAACAGACAAATACGGGGTAAAGGGCAAGGAGCAGGAAGAAGCAGAAGAATTGCTAAAACAGGCAAAAGAAATAGAAAAAGCAGGCGCATTCTGCATAGTAATCGAGTCTGTTCCAATGGAATTAGCTAAAAAAATAACAAGCTCAATAAGCATTCCAACAATAGGCATTGGAGCTGGCAGATATTGTGATGGCCAGGTTTTGGTGATTAATGACATGCTCGGATTTTATGACAAATTCAAGCCAAAATTTGCAAAGAAATACATAGATTTATGGCTGATAATAAAAAAGGCAGTATCGCAATACAAAGAAGAAGTAAAAGAAGGCAAATTCCCAACAGAAGAATATAGCTACAAATAAAAATTATCAATAAAAGATAATCAATAAAAATTTATCAATAGATAAAATAAAAATAATAAAAAAGGCAAAAGCAAAGCTTTTGCCAAGGCCTAACCCCATTTTTCGCCGAAGGCAAAAAATGAGGTGGACCTCGCAAATTTTTAGTGATGTCAAGAACCACTTTAGTGGTTCTTGAGCATGCTCAGAAATATACCGTTATCCACAACAAAATAGTGGATTTTGTCCACTGGTTGTAACCAAGGGGTATATTTCTGACATATTAAATTTCCGAAGTGTTTAAAATTATCAGGTTTTCAACGCATTGGAAATCTTTGATTTCCAAAGGAAATTTATGGCAAGTTCCAAAAATTTGCATAAAAAAATATTTTTTTATTGATAAAATGATTTATTTTTTAATGATAATATAAATATTGATAACAAAATGCTGAAAAACAAAAATATCCTGATTGGCGCAAGCTCAAGCATAGCTGTATTCAAAATAAAAGAATTAGTCTTAAAGCTAAAAAAAGAAAAAGCCAATGTTAAGCTGGTAATGACAGAAAACGCAAAAAAGCTAATCAGCCAAAAGGAATTTGATTGCGAAGTCATAACAAAACTATTCAGGAACAATTTTAACTATAAACAATATCTAAAAAGCAAAGAATACAGGCATCTAAGCCTTGCAAGATGGGCTGATTTAACAATTATAGCGCCAGCAACAGCTAATATTATCGGAAAAATCGCTTGCGGAATCGCAGATGATTTATTGACAACAACAGTAATCTCAGCAAAATCACAGATAATCATATGCCCTGCAATGAACACAAATATGTATAACAACCCAATTGTGCAAAGAAACATTAAAAAGCTTCAAACCTTAGGCTATTGGTTTATTGGCCCTGCTTCAGGCCATTTAGCTTGCGGCGATGAGGGAAAGGGCAGGCTAGAAAACATCAACACAATATTCAACAGGATAAAATCATATTTTGAAAAAAAAGACAGGCTGAAAGGAAAAAAAATATTGGTTACTGCAGGAGCAACATCAGAGGATATAGATCCTGTTAGAACAATCACAAATAAAAGCTCCGGCAAAACAGGAATTTATATTGCAGAGCAGGCAGCAAAATTAGGGGCAGACGTGACATTGATAAGGGGAAATACAAAGATAGAGCCAACTTACAAAATGGAAGATATTCAGATAAATTCTGTTGATGAAATGTACAAAGCAATCAAAAAAAATATAAAAAACAATGACATAATGATTCACGCTGCTGCTGTCTCTGATTTCACAATAAAAGAATCAAACAAAAAAATCTCTTCAAAAAAAGAATTATCATTAAAATTAAAGCCAACAATAAAAATAATCAATAAAATGAAAAAGCTAAACAAAGACATCTTCTTAGTTGGATTTAAGCTGGATAATAAAAATAAAAAACAATTGATTGATGAAGCATATAATTTATTAAAAAAAACAAATTGTGATTTAGTCATAGCCAATAATATAAAATGTGTAGATTCTGAAAACAGCGAAGTGTTTATCATCAATAAGAATAAAAAAATCAATCATATAAAATCAGCTCCAAAAAGAATTATTGCAGAAAAGATAATTGGGGATATAGCACAAGCATTATGACAAACGCAAGAGCATTCGCTCCGGGAAATGCAAGCTGCATCTTCAGGATATGCTGGAATAAGAATCCAGCTAAAGCACATTCATTAGGCGTAGGATTCACAGTTGATAAGGGAGTGATTATTACAGCAAGAAAAAGCAAAAAAACAGAAATAAACTTTAATAACAAAAGGATAGGTTTTCCAACTGTTTTGTCTGTGATAAAAAAGCTTGTAAGAGAGCCAGTTGAGATAAGCATTAAATCAGAGCTGCCCCTTGGCGCAGGATTTGGGATTTCGGGTGCATCTGCATTAGCAACTGCTCTTGCGTTAGGTAAATTATTCAAATTAAAAAAATCAAAAAAACAATTAGCATTAGTTGCGCACATTGCAGAGGTTGAGAACAGGACTGGATTAGGAGACGTTAATGGCCAGTTTAACGGCGGCTTTTTAATAAAAACAGGAAAGGGCTATCCGCTAAAAGCAGAAAGATTGCCCATAAGAGATAAATATATTTATTATAAAGTGTTCGGGAAGATAGAAACAAAAAAAGTCTTAACAGACAAAAGCAAAGAAAAAAAGATAAACAAGGCAGCAGAGTTGGCTTTAAAAAAAATAAAAAAGATAAGAAATATCAATTTAGAAACCATCATTGAAATCTCAAAAGAATTTGCAGTAAAAAGCAGGTTGATTAACAGACGGTTGCTGAAATTAACAGAGGATATTGAAAAAAATGGCGGAAAAGCATCAATGATAATGCTTGGCGATTCAATTTTCAGCACCATCCCGTTCAAGGGCTGCAAAAAAATAAAAATATCTCAAAACAGGGCAGGATTATTATGACAAATATCCCTAATTCACATCCAAGAGCAGTTTCGTTAAGGACGAGAAACAAGATAGTTGAAGGAGTGGAAAAGGGAATAACATCTATACATGGGTTGATAGCCCATGGAAGAGGCGAAGCTTTTGACTATCTAATAAAAGAAAAAACACAAAGCTTTGCAAAAAAAGCAATAAAAGCAACAGCTGCTTTGCTTCTATTATCCGGAAATCCGGTGATATCTGTCAATGGCAGCACAGCAGCATTGGTTCCAGATGAAGCAATAAAACTTTCAAAAACAATTCCAGCAAAGCTAGAAATAAATATTTTCCACGCATCAAAACAAAGAGAAGATAATATCAAAAAATTTCTTTTAAAAAAAGGCGCTAAAGAAGTTCTTATGCCAGGCTCTGCAAAATTAAAATACATTGACCACAACAGAAGATTCTGCAACAAAAATGGCATCTATAAAGCAGATGTTGTCTTTGTGCCATTGGAGGACGGCGACAGGTGCGAAGCGCTGATTAAGATGGGCAAGAAGGTTGTAACAATTGACCTTAACCCAATGTCAAGGACAGCAAAAAAAGCAAACATAACAATAGTTGATAATATAATTAGGGCAATGCCATTGCTTATAAAAGAAATAATTTCATTGAAAAAGAAAAGTAAGGAACAATTAGAAAAAATAGTGAAAGATTATAATAATAAGAAAATATTGTCAGAGGCAATAAAATTAATTAGAAAGTTCAAATAATATGCCTCAAAACCTCCCTCAAATCCTTTTTTTCTATAACAACATCCGCAATTTTTCTCAATTCATCATCTTTTGGGTCAAACGCTATGCTTAATCCGCATTCCTTCATGACAGGAATGTCATTCCTGTGGTCGCCGATAAAAACGCACTCATCAAGACGCAGGTTTTCCCTTTTTGCAACAATTTTCATTGCCTCTGCCTTGCCGTAAATGTCAAAAGGCGTTATCTTTATATCAGCAATGCGCCCATTTTTATCAAAAACCAGCCTGTTCAAAAAAACGTCATCAAAATATTTGGTGTAATCAGGCATTAATGAGTCAAGGATTATATCAACAGAGCCGGAGATTATCGCAAGCTTCAGATTTCTTTTCCTTAGCTCTCTTATTGTTTCTGTTGCGCCTTCCATCAGCTTAAGATGCCTTATTGCATCCACAAAATCGGTTTTCTTCGCTCCTTTCTCTCTCCAGAGGCTTATATCGTGCAAAGCCCATTCTTCATAGCTTATCTTCCCTTCGAAAAACTGTTTCCTCGCATTCTCCCTTCTTTTCATATCCACCTTAAAATGGTCGTGGAATATATCCCAAGAATACACCACATTATCAACTAATGTCCCGTCAACATCAAAACAGACTAATCTGTATTTCATTCATCAAATAAATTTATCCCTTTTTATAAAACTTATCCCTATGAATTAACTTCCCTGATTTCATCCAATAAAAGAATTAAGAACCCCACTTAACAATTCCAAAAACTTTAAATAGTATCCAGCAAACCCAAAAGCGAGGTGGTACAATGGCTATCGTAGGATTTAACTTCGCAAAAATAAACGTAGAGAGAAAAGAGGTGCAGAGAGGAAAGATAAATATAAGCAACAACGTAGCAATAAAGGATGTTGAGTCAACTGACATTTCTCTTGGAAAGGAAAAGCAGAATGCGCTGAAGTTCACTTTTGAATTCACCTCAAAGTTTGAGCCTAAGATAGGGAGCATATTGCTTGGTGGTGATTTGATTTATTTGGGAGATGTAAAAAAGGTAAAGGAAGTTCTTGATGGGTGGAAAAACGACAAAAGCATACCTAAGGATGTAATGACGAGCATTCTTAACACGGTCCTTACTAAATGCAATATACAGGCGCTTATCCTAAGCCAAGATGTCAATTTACCGCCTCCTGTTCCGTTGCCGCGGGTGCAGACATCAGCAGAGGCGCCCGAAAATAAGTATATAGGATAATTTTCTTGCAATCGGCAATCAACAAAAGATTTATAAAAGAAAGATAGTTCTATGAGTAAGAAAAATGAGCAAGGAAATCAAACTAAAGGTGGCAGAAGCAATCCAGGATGATGTAAACAAAGGCATAGTCAGGATTGACTCCGGGTTTATGAAAGAGGTAGGAGTAAAAGTAGGCGACATAGTTGAGATTGAAGGCCAGCAAAAAACAGTTGGGATAGTTGACAGGGCATACCCAGGCGACATGGGGCTTGGGATTATAAGGATGGACGGCATTATAAGGAGAAATGCAAAAACAGGAATTGGCGAGCCGATAAGGATAAGGAAGGCGGATGTAAAGGAATCCAAGAAAGTTATCATAGCGCCTGCAAAAAAAGGAATAATGATAAGGGCTTCCCCGGAGATATTTAAGCAGGGCCTGCTTGGCAGGGCTGTTATTAAAGGTGACATAGTTTCTTTGGGAGGCACAAGGCGCAGGAGAACTGCGCTGACAGACAGCCCGTTTTTTGACGACGTATTTACCCTTCTTGATGAAAGCATGATGGGATTCGGCTTTGGCGACATTAAATTCATTGTTGCTGACACAAGCCCAAAGCAGGCAGTGATTATCACAGAACAAACAGAAGTGGTGTTCAACCCGGAAGCTGTTGAGATAAAAGAAGAGGAAGTTCCAGAAGTTGCATATGAGGACATTGGCGGATTGCGGGAGGAAATAAAGAAAATAAGAGAGATGGTCGAGCTTCCATTAAAGCATCCTGAGATTTTTGAAAGGCTTGGAATTGAGCCTCCAAAAGGAGTTTTATTGCACGGCCCGCCAGGAACAGGAAAAACGCTGCTTGCAAAAGCAGTCGCAAATGAGACAAACTCTCATTTCATATTGATAAATGGCCCCGAGATAATGAGCAAGTATTATGGTCAGTCTGAGGAGAACATTCGCAAGAAATTTGAGGAGGCGCAGAAAAATGCCCCGTCAATTATTTTCATTGACGAAATTGATGCAATAGCATCAAAAAGAGAGGAAACAAGGGGTGAAGTTGAAAGAAGGGTTGTTGCTCAGCTGCTTGCAAATATGGACGGACTGCAAAGCAGGGGCAAGGTTGTTGTTATAGCGGCAACGAACGTGCCTAATATTCTTGACCCTGCGCTAAGGCGGCCAGGCAGGTTTGACAGGGAAATAGAAATTGGCGTGCCTGATAAGCTTGGCAGGCTGGACATATTAAAAATACACACAAGAAACATGCCACTTGGAAAAGGAGGCAAGGAAAACGACAAGGAGAATTCAAAAGAAAGGGAAAAGATGCTCAAAGAGATAGCAGAAGTCACGCACGGCTTTGTTGGAGCTGATTTAGCAGCTTTAGCAAAAGAGTCTGCAATGATTGTCTTGAGAAAGGTTCTGCCTGAACTGAAGCTTGAGGAAGAAGAGCCGATACCAAAAGAGCTTCTTGAAAAGCTGAGGATAACCCAGAAGGACTTCAAGGAAGCCCTGAAGACCGTAAGGCCATCTGCATTGCGGGAAGTGCTGATAGAAATCCCAAATGTAAGATGGGGTGATGTTGGCGGGCTTGAAAATGCGAAGCAGGAGCTTAAAGAGGCTGTTGAATGGCCTTTAAAATACCCTGACTCGTTCAGGAGGCTTGGTGTGAGGCCGCCAAAAGGCATACTTCTTTATGGGGCGCCCGGAACAGGAAAGACATTGTTGGCAAAGGCAGTTGCAAACGAAAGCCAGTCAAATTTCATTTTGGTTAAGGGCCCTGAGCTATTGTCAAAATGGGTAGGTGAAAGCGAAAAGGCAGTAAGAGAGGTTTTCAAAAAAGCAAGGCAGACTGCCCCCACAATAATATTCTTTGATGAGGTTGACAGCCTGGCTCCGAGCAGGGGAGCAAGCTCTGACTCGCATGTCAGCGAAAGGGTCGTTAACCAGCTGCTTACGGAGATTGACGGGCTGGAGGAAATGAATGATGTTGTTATTATTGCGGCATCGAACAGGCCAGACATAATTGATACGGCGCTGCTAAGGCCAGGAAGGTTTGACAGGATGATACTTGTGCCTGCGCCTGATGAAAAGACAAGGCTTGAGATTTTTAAGGTTCATACAGAAGGAATGCCCTTAGTTCCTGTTAAAGAAGAAATTAGCAAATTGGATAACGAATTTGAAGATGTTGATGTAAGAGGGCTGAATATGGCGTCAAGAATGGCTGCTGACGAGCCGATCAAAGAATCTGAATTAAAAAGTTCAAAAAAAATATCCTCTAAAGAGGTGAAGAATTTCAAGGATTTATCAGATAAAGACAAAGTGTTATATGCTCTAGCAAAAAAAACAGAAGGCTATGCAGGAGCGGATATTGAAGCAATCTGCAGGGAAGCTGCAATATTCGCTTTAAGAGAGGATATTAAATCAAAGGAAGTAACAATGAAGCATTTTGAAAAAGCGCTAAACAAAGTGCCTCCTTCTATAACAAAGGATATTGAAAAGACATATGAGGATATAGGCAAACAATTTTCAACAGCAAAAGCAAAGCAGATGCTTGAGGAAAAGCCTTCTTATATGGGGTAAAGTTTATATAATGATAGTTCTAATCCATTTTTATGGCAAACCCTCAGGCAGGAGACCTTGTAGAGATAACCACAAAAGATAAAACAATGAGGGGCATATTAATGCCAAGGCCAGAGCTTCTTGACAAAGAAACAATAATTGTAAAGCTGGATAATGGTTATAATATAGGCATCGATAAAAAGAATATTGTGGGGATGAAGGTAATTGAAAAGTACCCCAAAACCATATCAAAAAAAGAAAAAATAAAATTTAATAAAAGCCTTCCAACAATCTCTATTCTTCATACAGGCGGCACAATTGCCTCAAAAGTAGACTACAGAACAGGCGGTGTTGTCTCAGCTTTCAGCCCAGAAGAGCTTGTTGAGATGTTTCCTGAGCTTAGGGATATTGCAAACATAAAAAGCAGGTTATTGTTCCAGATGTTTTCTGAGGATTTTGAGCCAGAGCATTGGTCATTAATGGCAAAAGAAGTTGACAACGAGGTTAAAGAAGGTGTGGATGGAATAATAATAACACACGGCACAGACACAATGCACTACACATCAGCAGCCTTGTCATTCATGCTTCAGGAGCTGCCAGTCCCTATTCTGCTTGTAGGAGCTCAAAGAAGCTCAGACAGAGGAAGCTCTGATGCTTATATGAATCTGGTATGCGCTGCTAATTTTATTGTAAAAAGTGATTTTTCAGGTGTTGCAATATGCATGCATGGAACTTCTGAAGACAAGTGTTGTTATATACATCAAGGAACAAAAACAAGAAAGATGCATACATCAAGAAGAGACGCATTCAGAAGCATTAATGTTCTGCCTTATGCAAAAGTATTCTATGATGGGAATATTGAGTTTTTAAGAAATGATTACGCAAAGAAAGACAAAAAAAGAAAAACAAGACTAGCAGCTAAATTTGAGAAAAAAGTCGCAATAATAAAAATAAGGCCTGGTTTTGACTATAAAGAACTGGAAGCTTATAAAAATTATAAAGGAATTGTTTTAGAAGGAACTGGTTTAGGCAATGCTCCAGTAACAGTTCTTGACCAATACACAAAAAACCACAAAAAACTTTTAGATTCATTAAAAAACCTATCCAAAAGAACAATAATTGTTATGGCATCACAATGCATCTATGGCAGAGTCGACATGAATGTTTACTCTACAGGAAGAGACCTTCTGGGTGCAGGAGTTATACCAGCAGAAGACATTATGCCAGAGGTTGCTTATATAAAACTGGGATGGTTATTAGCAAATAAGCCAAAAGAAGCAAGAGAACTATTTACAAAAAATTTAACTGGAGAAATAACAGAAAGAATTGACGAAAAAGCATTCCTCTATTAAAATGTAATATATTCTGAATCTTTTAAACAAAATCAAATGGTCAGAACAAGAAAATCCTGCTGATTATTCTATTTCCTATTGGGACAATGTACTAAAAACCAATATTGAAATTCGATTCACTGATATTAAAAAGACAGAAGGTACATTTATTGTGATTGAAATGTCAGAAATCGCCACTCACAATCTCCTTGCTTCAGCTCGGAGTAAGAGGGCGATTTCTGAGCATGAACTGAGAAATTTGCCGAAGCAAATTTCTGGTTCCCTAATAAATTTACAAAATAAATTTCTTGGGCACAAGAAATGCATAGCATTTCTTTGTGTGTTGAAAATCTTTGCAGGATTTTCAACACTCAAGAACACGCCCCGCACTCATCAAAAATGCAACGCATTTTTGAATGTGCTCAGAAATCTAAAGAGATTTCTGACATTAGTGCGGGGTCGGTTCTTGACAAGGATGAAGAAGACACGCATATACCAATGCACAGGGTAAGGATAGTTAAAAAGAAAGATAAAATTATCTGGAAAAGATAAGTGTAAACATAGAGGTAAAAAATAATCATCAATAAAATTAAAAAAATAATAAACGAATGCTAGTCACATTTTCGCCTTCGGCGAAAATGGAAATGGACCTCGCAAATTTCGCAAAGCGAAATTTGCATTAAAAATATTATTATTTTTAAAGTTTATTAAAAAATAATAATAAAAATAATTCTACACCGCCACATATTCAACTAATTGTGGCTGTGTAACATCACTATTGATAATAATATATTGATAAACGCAACTAATGATACAGAGATATTGATTAATTACGGTATTAATAAAATAAAGTTATATCCTATAGAAATGTTTAAATATATAGTAAGCGACCTAAATAATTATACATGAGTCGCTTACTATATCAGGAGGGCATAAACTATTTTGTATAGGTATTTATGTCCTCCGCTATAGCTGAAATGTCTTTATAAAACAAAAATGACAGACTACTTTAAATTGGGATTCAGATGCGGAATAGAAATCCACCAGCAATTAGAAGGAAAAAAACTATTCTGTAATTGCCCTGCATTGAACAGCACAAAAGAGCCAGATATAGAAGTAAAAAGAAGGTTAAGGGCTTCTGCAGGAGAGCTTGGAGAGATTGACAAAGCTGCAAAGTACGAGATGGCAAAGAGCAAGGAATTCATTTACATAGGCAATTCTGAAGATGTCTGCAATGTTGAGATGGATGAAGAGCCCCCGCATCAAATAAACCAGGATGCATTAAACACAGCATTAGAAGTTGCTTTATTGTTAAAAGCAAAGATTGTTGATGAAATACAGGTAATGCGAAAAACAGTTGTAGACGGCTCAAACACATCTGGATTCCAGAAAACCGCTTTAATAGCCACTGGCGGATATATTGAAACTTCAAAAGGAAAGGTAAGGATTCCAACAATCTGCTTAGAAGAAGAAGCATGCCAGAAAATAGAGGAAACAAAAGAATATACAAAATACAGGCTGGACAGATTAGGCATTCCATTAATAGAGATAGGAACTGAAACAGATATAAAAAGCCCGGAGCATGCAAAAGAAACTGCTTCTTTGCTGGGTATGATACTCAGAAGCACAGGAAAAGTAAAAAGAGGAATAGGAACAATAAGGCAGGACGTAAACATCTCAATAAAAGGCGGCGCAAGAACAGAGATAAAAGGGTTTCAGGAATTAAAATCAATACCCAAGGTCATAGAGTATGAGATAGAAAGACAGTCAAGCTTAATAAACCACAATAAAATAATCGAAGAAAGCGTCAGAAAAGCAGAGCCTAACCTTACAACATCTTTCCTAAGGCCAATGCCCGGCTCAGCAAGGATGTATCCGGAAACAGACATTCCCCCTGTGGGAATAACAAAAGAAAGGCTTTCGGGCATAAAGCTTCCAAAGCTGATATCAGAAAAAGAAAAGGAATTTGAGAAAAAATATGGCTTAAGCAGAGACATTGCAAAAGAGCTTATCAATGATGAATTATTTGAGGGATTTGTTAAGAAATATGAGAATGTAGAGCCAAAATTAATTGCTAATATCATGATTTCTGTTCCTAAAGATATAAAGACAAGATTGCAATTAGATGCCTCAAAAATAACAGATGCAGATTTTAATTTGATCCTTGAAAACCTGAACAGCAATAAGATAAACAAAGAGGCCGCTGCTGAGCTGTTGGCTGATATATGCAGGGGAAAAAAGATGGACATAAATAAGTTTAAGACTGTCTCTGAAGAAGGCCTTGAAAAAGATATTAAGGAGATTGTAAAGCAGAAGCCAGGGCTGAGCATTGGCGCCTATATGGGGCTTATCATGGAAAAACACAGAGGCAAGGTTGAAGGGAAAAAAGTAATGGAATTGCTGAAGAGAATAGTATAAAGATATGGATTCCCATGAAACATTAATGCGAGCCGTGTAGGCGAGCCGATTAGGCACAAGGTAATAATCATTAAAAATGACCTCCTCTGTAGGCTAAAGCCTACAGTATCCGGTGGTGGGTTCAACAAGCAATAGCGTGATGCTTTGCCTGTTCCAAAATGTAGCGCTCAGTAGCATCAAGTTCGTTGTAGCCAACAGTAACTGCACTGCCGCCTCTGCTCCAAAGATGTCCTTGAGGGTATCTCAAACGAGCTTTAGGATGGTTTTTGAAAAAGAGATAAGAAGAACATCCTTTAAGAAGCTGAAGTGCTTTTTCGTCAAGCATACCCCTTGGCAAAGTTGCTGTTAAGTGTACATGCTCAGGCATGACATTGATAACACGTATTTTGATGTTGTGGTTATGAGCGACTTTGCGAATACAAGCTTCGCAAAGTTTTTTATACTTAAACTTAGCAAACATATTATACCTGTATTTTGTTTGCCAGTTAATGTGCCAAAAGTTTATTCCAACTTTATGGCTGTAATGTTCCAATTCAAAGTTTGTTTGATTCATTTTCGTTGCTCCGTACAACGAAAGCTAACGCTAAACCAATGAGAGATTGAGCGTGCCAAAAATTCGTTGCACGCTCGATTTTTATTAAGAGAGATTAAAAAATATTGCTTAGGCAAGGCAATTCATCTACACACAAAGTGTGTAGTATTCTTACCTAGGAGAATAAAATCATACTCACTAACGTTCGTAGGTTTAATCTTCAATTTGGATAGCGCATTAATTTACCCGAAGATTAAACCAATGGTGCACGCTCAGGAGCACAATTATTTGTGAATGTCAGTTGTGCACAATAATTAAAATTATTTTTGTTAATAAAAAATTAAAAATTATTCAGCACAACCCCGCGCAAAACTAATTGTGAATGGAATTGTGCACCAATGATAAAAGTTAATCTGATTGAAAAACAGCTAAGCGCGATGGCGATTTGCGTTAATGGGCATATGCCCTATCAAAAAGTTTAAAAATGGTTCTTGTTTTCGTCTTAAGAAAGAACATCTAAGGAGGGGTTATCATGGAAAAGAAATATGTCTATTATTTTAATGAAGGCAATGCCGGAATGAAGCACCTGCTTGGGGGCAAGGGAGCGAATCTGGCTGAAATGACAAAACTTGGAATTCCTGTTCCGCCTGGATTCACGATAACGACAGAGGTATGCGATATCTACAACAAGAACAACAAGAAATACCCTGCAGAGGTTGACTCGCAGATTGAGGAAAACCTCAAAAAGCTTGAAAAGGCAATGGGTGCAGGGGGTGCAGGATTTGGCGATAATGAAAACCCGCTGCTTGTTTCTGTAAGGTCTGGCGCAGCTGCTTCAATGCCTGGGATGATGGATACAATACTCAACCTCGGGCTTAATGATGAAAGCATAAAATCATTGATAAAGAAAACATCAAACGAGAGGTTTGCTTATGATGCGTACAGAAGGCTTCTTACAATGTTTGGCGATGTTGTCATGGAAATTGAGCACAAGCATTTTGAGGATGCTCTCAGCAGGATAAAGAAAACAAAAGGTGTTGAGCTTGACACCCAGCTTGACGCCGATGACATGAAAAAAGTTGTTGATGAGTTTAAAAAAATTATAAGGCAGAAGACGAAAAAGGAGTTCCCGCAGGAGCCGAAGCAGCAGCTTGATATGGCGATAAAGGCTGTCTTTAACTCATGGAACAACAAGAGGGCCATTGCATACAGGAAAATTCACAGCATAACAGGACTGCTTGGCACAGCAGTAAATGTCCAGGCAATGGTTTTTGGCAATATGGGGGACAGCTCAGGAACAGGCGTTGCATTCACGAGAAACCCGTCAATAGGCGAAAACAAGTTTTACGGGGAATACCTGATGAACGCGCAGGGCGAAGATGTTGTTGCAGGAATAAGGACTCCTGAGCCGATATCAAAGCTCAAAAAAGAAATGCCAAAAGTCTATGAGCAGCTTGAGGGCATTTACAAAAAGCTTGAAAACCATTACAAAGACATGCAGGACATTGAGTTCACAATCCAGGAAGGCAGGCTTTACATGCTGCAGACAAGGACAGGCAAGAGGACTGCCCATGCTGCGCTAAAGATTGCGGTGGACATGGTGAATGAAGGGCTTATTGACAAAAAAACTGCAGTGATGAGAGTGGAGCCTGACCAGATAAATCAGTTATTACACAAGCAGCTTGACCCAGTTGCAAAGCAAAAGGCAGAGCTTCTTGCAAAAGGGCTGCCAGCTTCGCCAGGAGCAGCAGTAGGCATAGCAGTCTTTGACGCTGAGAGGGCTGTTGAATTGTCCAACCAGGGTGAAAAAGTAATTCTTGTGAGGACAGAAACAAGCCCTGAAGACATACAGGGAATGAACGCTGCGCAGGGAATCCTAACTGCAAGAGGCGGAATGACGAGCCATGCGGCAGTTGTTGCGCGAGGCATGGGGAAATGCTGCGTTGCGGGCTGCAGCGATATAAGTGTAAATGAGGAGGAAAAAGTTTTCACTGCAAAAGGAATTACAATAAAAGAAAAGGAATGGATTACGCTTGACGGCTCTACTGGCGAGGTCATAAAAGGAAAAGTGCCTGTTGTTGACCCGCAGTTAAGCGGTGATTTTGGGAAGCTTATGGAATGGGCTGACAGCTTCAGGAAGATTGGTGTCAGGGCAAATGCAGATATACCAAAAGATGCAAAGGTGGCGCTTAATTTCGGCGCAGAAGGAATAGGGTTATGCAGGACAGAGCATATGTTCTTTGAGGGCGACAGGATTAAGGCAGTAAGGGAGATGATACTGGCAGATGACCTGGAAGGAAGAAGCAGGGCATTGAAAAAGCTGCTGCCAATACAGCGCTCTGATTTCAAGGGGCTTTTTGAGATAATGAAAGGCAAGCCTGTAAAGATACGCCTGCTTGATCCGCCTCTGCACGAGTTCCTTCCAAAAACAGAGGAAGAAATAAAAGAGCTCTCAAAAGAAACCGGAAGAAGCGCCAAGGACATAAAAGAAAAAATAAAGTCATTGCACGAGTTCAACCCAATGCTTGGCCACAGGGGATGCAGGCTGGGTATAACCTATCCCGAAATTTCAGAAATGCAGACAAGGGCAATCATAGAGGCTGCAATTGATGTTATGAAGCAGCACAAGGAAAGCCCGATAGTTGAGATAATGGTTCCATTGGTTGGCCATGTAAAAGAGTTTTTGAACCAGAAAGAAGTTATTGTAAAGACAGCAGAGCATGTTATGAAAGAGCATGGGGTAGGCACAATGATAGAGGTTCCAAGAGGCGCGCTGACAGCAGACGAAATAGCGAAAGAGGCTGATTTCTTCAGCTTCGGAACAAATGACCTGACGCAGATGACATGCGGCTTTTCAAGGGACGATGCCGGAAAATTCCTTGCAGAGTATGTTGAGAAAGGAATTTATGCGAAAGACCCCTTCCAGACAATAGACAGGGATGGCGTTGGAATTATTATGAGGTATTGCGTTGAAAAAGCGCGCAAGGTTAAGCCAAAGATGCACATAGGTATATGCGGCGAGCACGGCGGTGACCCTGATTCAATAAAGTTCTGCTATGAGATAGGGCTTAACTATGTCTCATGCTCCCCATACAGGGTTCCGGTAGCAAGGCTTGCAGCAGCGCAGTCATCCATGAAAGGAGTGGAAGTTTCGTCGACGCATTAGGCTTATATTTTAAATATGAGGAATCTTCATGAAAGAAGTATATATTGTTGAGCCTGAAGAAAGAAAATTGGCGGATATTGCGGGGGTTTTTCAAAAGATTGACCCAGATAAAGACAGATATAGGCTGATTGTTAATCCGTTTGAAGGGCAAGAGGTTCAGACAGCAACGCTTTCTGAGATTATTGCTTTGACGCTGTCCGGGAGCCTTGACCTGATAGTGCTTCCTGTTGGGGAATCGCCAGGCCTAAGCTTCAGCGAAGAGCCAGAGAGATTTATTGGCGCATTGACTGGCATCCAGATGGCTTTGAGGTACAAAGGGCAGGGATACGCTGGCCCGGTTCTATTAACCATAGATAAATATTTTTCTGCAACATTTGGGATGTACATCGATAGTGTTGGTGAAAGCAAAGATGACCCCAAGGCAATGGCTAACGCTATATTAGGCTACCATTTTCTAAATTTGTATTCAACTGAATTTCCTGAGGATACTAAATTAAGAGTTCTTTTATGTGTTTTGGAAAGGATTCCTTCTGTGGATGTAACTGTTTTAGATGCAGATACAGGACGCTCAGTAGCGATATCCTATGACCCAAGAAGCGAAATAGACGCAAATACAGGTAGATTAGGAATCCGCCATAGCGTAAAAGCAACGGGGCATCCTGCAATACGACCATCTGGACGCCAACGCCCAGAAACACCAGGCAGAATAC
>Ga0209541_10008235_pt1 | contig 17248 bp, 23 predicted proteins | sample RifCSPlowO2_01_FD_184027 | JGI IMG/M metagenome (GOLD analysis project Ga0209541, IMG submission 184027) | Groundwater microbial communities from Rifle, Colorado - Rifle CSP2_plank lowO2_0.1 (SPAdes) (version 2) | ecosystem: Environmental > Aquatic > Deep subsurface > Groundwater | place...
TTGCCACGAATATTCTCGGCGTCGCCGCCATCGGCTTCGGTCGTCATTTCTCGAAGTTCTTCACCGTCGCGAACCCCATCCTCTCCTTCGCCGGCATCCTTGAATTCATCGCGGAATTTGTTAAGATCATATCGTTCTCGTTCCGGCTGTTCGGGAACGTGTTCGCGGGGGAAGTGCTCCTCATCATCATCGTCTTCCTCGTCCCCTACATTATCCCGTTGCCGTTTCTATTCCTCGAGATATTCGTCGGATTCGTGCAGGCCGTCATATTCTCCATGCTGACGCTCGTGTTCATTGCGTCGGCGGTAAAAGAGGACGCCGCGCACCACTAACTTCCGCGCACCCCGCAAGAAAAGGTCGTTCCCCTCACTCGTTAGCCGCTCAAAACCCGCAATGGAACCCGAGACAGCAAAACTCTTCGCCATCGGCATCATCATGGGGCTCGGCACCCTCGGCCCGGCGCTTGGCATCGGGCTCATCGGCTCCAAAGGCGCGGAAGCCATCGGCCGCAACCCCGAGGCCGCGCCAAAAGTCCAGACCGCGATGATCCTCGCGATCGCCTTTGCCGAGGCCGTCGCCATCTACGCGCTCGTCGTCGCGCTCATTTTGAAATTCGTCGCCTAGTGCAGGGAATAGGGTATAGGGGTCAGGGCTGGGACGGACATCGCATCCGACATCCAACCGTCAACTCTAAACCCTAACCCCTATACCCTAATCCCTTCCTCCACCCATGGCCGATCTCCTGCAGCAACTCGGCATTGACTGGCGACTCCTCCTCGCCCAGGGAGTCAATTTTTTTGTGGTGCTCGCCGTGCTCACCGCGCTCGTGTACCGGCCCCTCCTCCGGCTCCTCGATGAACGGCGCAAGCGCATCGAATTCGGGCTCAAAGGCGCTGCGGAAGCCGATCGGCGGCTCAGCGAGATCGAAAACGAGCGGAAGACGCGCATCGCCGCCGCAGACCGCGAAGCCGTCGCCATCGTGGGCGAAGCCGAAAAGACCGCAAAACATCGGGTTCAGGCGATCGTGGACGACGCAAACCAGCGCTCCGAGGATATTCTCAAGAATGCCGCGGCCACCGCCGAACACCGGCGCCTCCAGGCGCTCGACGCGCTCACCGGCGAAGCCCAGGGGCTCATCCGCGCTGCGATCGCGAAAACCGTGGAGCTCGATCCGACGACCATTGACGACAAGCTGATCGCAGACGCCCTCGCCGCGGTCCGCCGCTGACCCCGATGCCCGGTATTACAACCCCAAATATGCAGCACGTTTTACGAACCGAAACAGATTGTTTGCCGACGATCGGGCGGTCAGCAACAGATGCCACTCTGCGTTATTCGATAACTCTGGGGTTGTAATACCGGATATGCGCTACGCCCCAAGCCAATACGCCGAGGCCTTTACCGCCGTAGTTCCCAAAGCGCCGGCTTCCCGGCGCGCCGAACTCACGCAGCGCTTCCTTCGATCGGTGCGGAAGAACGGCGATCTCTCGCGTATCCGTCAAATCGTGGCCGCCATCGAGCGGCGTCTCGTAACGGAGCGGGGCGGGGCATGGATACGCCTCGAGTTCGCGCGCCCCCAGCCGGAACACGCGGTCGCGGGCCTGCGCGGGCGCTTCGGCGCGCATGATCATATCGAGGTGGCGGTTCGCCCGGAACTCATCGCCGGCGTCCGCATCACCCGGGACAACGAAACGGAGCTCGACTATTCCCTCGCCCGAAAGCTCAAGAAACTTTTCACTCGATAGTCGTTGCGTTCCCGTCGTCACCCCTAACCCCTCTTCCCTGGCCCCTCTCCCCTCCGTCCCATGTCCTACGAAATCATCGAAAAACTGAAACGCGAGATCGCCGGCTTCCGCGACGAACCGGAGAGCGAACGCATCGGCATCGTGACCGAAGCCGGAGACGGCATCGCCAAGATCGCGGGCCTGTCCGAAGCCCTCTCTCAGGAGATCATCACCATTGAGACCTCATCCGGCGACGTCTCTGCGCTTGCCGCGAACCTCGAGGAGGACTTCATCGGCGCCATCATCCTCGGGAACGCGGATGCGGTGAAGGTGGGGGACCGGGGCAAGAAGACCGGGACCGTGCTTTCCATCCCCGTGGGAAGGGAATTGATCGGCCGCGTCGTGGATCCGCTCGGGGAACCGCTCGACGGGAAAGGCGTGATATTTGAAAACGAAGAAAACGTCAAACGAAATCGCCTGGAACGAAACGCGCCGTCGGTAGTGGTACGTGAATCCGTCAAGATCCCGCTCCACACCGGCGTCAAGGCCATTGACGCGATGATCCCGATCGGCCGCGGCCAGCGCGAACTCATCATCGGCGACCGCCAGACCGGAAAAACCGCGATCGCCCTTGACGCCATTTTGAACCAAAAGCAGGACAGCGTCTCGTCTCCGGAGGCCTCGGCAAAGGGGGGACGCCGCAGGGTCATCTGCATCTACGTCGCGATTGGCCAGAAAAACTCGAAGGTCGCGAAAATCGTGAAATTACTCGAGGAAAAGGGCGCGCTCGCCTACACCATCGTAGTTTCCGCGCCCGCCTCGGCTCCGGCCGCGATGCAGTATCTTGCGCCGTTCGCAGGCGCTGCCGTCGGCGAATACTTCATGGATGCCGGGGAAGACGCGCTCGTGGTCTACGACGATCTTTCGAAGCACGCCGACGCCTATCGCGAGCTCTCGCTCCTCCTCCGCCGTCCGCCGGGGCGGGAGGCCTACCCGGGCGACATCTTCTACCTCCATTCGCGCCTCCTCGAACGCGCCGCGAAGCTTGACCAAGAGCACGGCGGCGGATCGCTCACCGCGCTTCCGATCATCGAAACAAAGCTCGGCGACGTATCGGCCTACATTCCGACGAACGTCATTTCCATCACCGACGGCCAGATCTATCTTGAAGCGAATCTTTTTTTCCAGGGCATCCGCCCGGCGGTAAACGTCGGACTCTCGGTTTCCCGCGTCGGCTCGACCGCCCAGACAAAGGCCATGAAGAAAGTGGCGAGCCGCCTCCGGCTCGAGCTCGCCCAATTCCGCGAGCTCGCGGCCTTCGCGCAGTTCGCCTCGGATCTCGACGAATCCACCCGCCAACGCATTCGACGCGGCGAACTCTTGACCGAGATCCTGAAGCAAAGCGACATCGAACCCGTGCCCTTCGAGCGACAGGTCGTCGCGATCTACGCCGCCATCAACGGGCACCTCGATAGCATCGCGGTCGCGGACGCAAAGGCATTCGAAACGAAATTCCTCGACTACCTTGAGAAACGTTACCGCGATACGATCTTGAAGCCCATTGCCGAGACCGGGGAGCTCGCCGAAGCGGTCGAGACAAAATTGAAACAGGCAATCGAGGAATGTAAACAACTATGAAATACTTCGTTTTGTATTTTGTCGCAGGAGTTGTTCAGGATTTTCTCTTCACCGTGAATATTCGGGCCATTGACGAACATCGAACGTTCCTAGCCGCCCTGACCTCCTTTTTTACCGTATTCGTAGGAATGGTTATCCTCTATAACATCATTTCCCGCCTCAACTCCGAGCAGAGTTTGTTTGCGATAGGCGTATACTGCCTCGGGATCGCGGTTGGCACGGCGTTCGGCATGAAGTATCGCATGAGGCATCGTCGTCAACCATAAAACATGGATTCCCTTCAAGCGATCAAATCCCGCCTGCGCGCGGTCAAGAACATCGGCCAAATCACCAAGGCCATGGAAGTGGTGTCCGCGAACAAGATGCGCCGCGCCCAGGAAGTCGCCATCGCCTCGCGCCCCTACGCCATCACGGCGCTCGAAATCCTCGGCCGCGTGGCGGCGAACGCCCCCATCCCGACTCCGCTCATGACCAGCCGTCCGGTCGCGACGACCGCGGTGCTCGTGGTGTCCTCGGATCGCGGGCTTGCCGGTTCATTCAACGCCGCGGTTTTCCGCAAGGCGGATGAATTTTTGGCGAACGACGCCGAGCATCGGAGCCGGCCCGGTCATCGTTACGTATTCGTCACCGTGGGACGCAAGGCGACCGCCTACGCCCTAAAACGCGGCTGGAACATCGCCGAGAAGTTCGAAGGATTCGGCGACTTCGCGCTGCTCGAGGAGGTCGCCCCGCTCGCCGACCGCCTGATTGCCGGATTCGCCAATGGCTCCTGGGATCGCGTCATCGCGGTATCAACGCATTTCCGGAGCACGCTCCGCCAGGATACGATCGTACGCCAGGTTCTCCCGACCGACATGGAGAAAATCCGGGAAACCGTGAACGAACTTTTGCCCGAACGCGGCCGCTACGCCGATCTCGGGAATGGTGCAGGCGGCAGCGCCAACGGTCGCAACGGGGCGCCGATTGACTTCATCTTCGAGCCGACCCCGGCCGAGGCCCTTGCCGCGCTCGTGCCGCATCTCGTTGCCATGCAGATTTACCACCTCCTCCTCGAGGCGAACGCCTCGGAACATTCGGCGCGGCGCGTAGCGATGAAGAGTGCGTCCGACAACGCCGACGATCTTTCCGGGAAGCTCGCCATCGCCTACAATAAAGCGCGGCAGGCAAGCATCACGAGGGAGCTTATTGAAATAACTTCGACCCGGAGCGCACTCGGGTAGAAGAATATAGGAAATGGAGAAATGAAGAAATTGACTATGACCACCTCCCACACTCCACACTCCACGCTCCACGCTCCACCCGGCCGCATCTCCCAGGTCATCGGGCCGGTGATTGACGTTGAGTTCCCGGAGGAAGCGACGCTCCCGAGCATCGGGAATGCGCTCATCATCGAAGCGGGAGATAAGCGCATCATCCTTGAAGTGGCGAAGCATCTCGAGCCCGGCCGCGTCCGCGCCATTTCGCTCGCATCCACCGACGGGCTCGGTCGCGGGATGAGCGTGGAGGATACCGGAGCCCCAATATCCGTTCCCGTGGGCCCGGAGGTATTGGGCAAGATATTCAATGTCATCGGCGAAACGCTCAATGCCGACGCCACGGGCGCGGCATTCAAGAAGCGCTGGCCGATCCGCCGGCCGGCGCCGACGCTACCGGATCAGGCGACAAAGACCGAGGTCTTCGAAACCGGCATCAAGGTCATTGATCTCCTCGCCCCGTTCATCAGGGGCGGCAAGGTCGGACTCTTCGGGGGTGCGGGCGTGGGGAAAACCGTTCTCCTGCAGGAACTCATCCGGAACGTGGCCGAGGAATCGGGCGGCTATTCGGTGTTCGCCGGGGTGGGGGAGCGCACGCGCGAGGGGAATGACCTCTGGCGCGATATGATGGAATCGGGCGTCATCGCGAAAACCGCACTCGTCTTCGGGCAGATGAACGAGGTGCCGGGCGCGCGGCTGCGCGTCGCGCTCGCGGCGCTCACCATGGCCGAGTATTTCCGCGACGAGGAGGGGAAGGACACGCTCCTCTTCATTGACAACATTTTTCGGTTCTCGCAAGCGGGCTCCGAGGTCTCAACCCTGCTCGGACGCCTCCCCTCGGCCGTCGGCTATCAGCCGACGCTTGCGGGTGAAATGGGGGAACTGCAGGAGCGCATCACTTCGACCAAGAAGGGTTCCATTACCTCGGTGCAGGCGATCTACGTCCCGGCTGACGACATCACCGACCCCGCACCTGCCGCCGCGTTCGCGCACCTCGACTCGACCATCGTCCTTTCCCGCGCCCTCACCGAAATCGGCATCTATCCGGCGGTTGACCCGCTCGCCTCGTCCTCCTCCGCGCTCGACCCGAAAGTCGTCACGCGCGATCACTACGAAACCGCGCGCGCGGTCCAGCGCATCCTCCAGCGCTACAAGGAACTCCAGGACATCATCGCCATCCTCGGCCTCGAGGAACTCTCCGACGAAGACAAGCAAATCGTGCATCGCGCGCGCCGCATCCAAAAATTCCTCTCACAGCCCTTCTTCGTTGCCGAGACCTTCACCGGCAGGGCCGGAACATTCGTGAAGATCGAGAGCACGGTCCGCGATTTCAAAGATATCCTCGCCGGGAAATACGACCATGAACCCGAGGGCTTCTTCTATCTCAAGGGATCGCTGCGAGAATAGTTATAAGTTATCAGTGAAAAGTGAAAAATTCTTGAGGAATTGTTACGCCACGCGCCAAAACCATCTATCAACCGTTCACTAACTTTTCACCTTTAACGGTAAACGGTGAACTCGCCATGTTTCTCACCATCGCGTCCCTCAAGGGAAAACAATTCGAAGGGGAAGTGCGCTCGCTCAATATCCCTACCACGAGCGGGGAAATCACCGTACTCGACCACCATCGACCGATCATTACCCTCCTCGCCGCTGGCGCCGTGACCGTCACCGCAGTCGACGGCAAGGAGACGACGGTCCCGCTGAAAGGCGGGTTCCTCGAAATGGATGCCGAGAACCACCTCAAGGTCCTCATTGATTAGGAGAATTTCCATGTTAGCGTTTTTTGTTGCGATCGCATTATTTTTGATAACATGGAATTCATGAGAGGACGTGCGAATTCGCCCATTATGGCCGAACATTGCCGTTGCCGCTATCAGCGGCAGGACTGCAAACCTCCCCAGGCAGATAACTAATTCTCAAAATACCTCGAGCAAGCACATCGGGAGAACGTCCACCTCGAAAGAATAGGTATCGAGCCGCAGAACGAACAACTTGCTTCCACAATTCCCGAATTTCCATGAAACGTTTTCTCGATTGTCCCGTTGACCCGAATCACTACCGCGCCGATGCCTGCGCGGTGTGGTGCTTTGACGACCGCTTCTCGCCTCTGCTTGGGCGGCTGATCGCCGAGACGCGCTCCGCGCACGTTGATCTCGTCAAAGTCGCGGGCGGAGCGAAAGGCCTTGCGAGTCCGGCGAACAAAAGCGAACGCGCGTATCTCCTCGACCAGATCGCGAAGTCCGTCAAACTCCATGCGCCGAAGGAAATATGGCTCATGGTTCACGCGGATTGCGGGGCTTATGGGAGCCCGAAGTTTGAGAACAACGACGCCGAGGCGACATTCTTCGGCGGAGAACTGACAAAAGCTGAAAGCGCAGTGCGTTCTTTTTTCGAAAAAAACGGCATCACGGCCCCGATAAAAAAATACTTCGCGGATTTCAAGGGAATCATTGAAATGTAGCAACCCCCAAAAAAAAGAAACATGCCCGCCGCGTCCCGGTACTTGGGGACGCGGCGGGCATTCGTTCAGGCGGCATCTGCGGCGGTTGCGGGGTCCGGCGGAGGCGGGGCCTCGGGCTCGGCCCGGCTGGCGCTAGTAGTTCGCTGACACCAGTTCTGCCACCTGGTCTCCCGGTCTGCGCCAAACTCGGCGTACCGGAACCAGGCGGTATGGACGGCCGCGTTGAAGCGCGCCTCCGCATGCTCCACGTCCACGAGAGTCGCGTTATGCGCGAGTCCTTCGGGCACAGAACGATGTATGTCCACGAGGTTGGACACGATGTCAGCCCGCCGCTGGAACGTATTGAACACCGCGGAACTTGTTGCTCGGCGCTCCTCCTTAGTTCGCCCCGGCCAGAAGCCGAACTCGCGCTTGAACTCGCTCAGGGGCGCGATGGCGCCCCAGTACCACGCGATGCCGAGTATGGCGAAGAGGAAACTTGCGACCACAGGAGGGGACACTCCGCTAGGCGGGGGAGGGGAGGATATTATGTACACCGCGACGCCGACGAGCGTGTGGCTGATCAACAACGCCACCAGCCAATGAATTACGCGAACCGCGTAGTACCATGTCTTCATGGCAATCTCCTTCCGTGTCAGGGTTCACTCCATCTGTGGCGGCCCGAGCCGTCAGCGCCTTAGCCAAAAGAGCACCTATGCAAGAGGTATAATAATACAGCGCATCTGTCAACTTCGGCTTCGCGCAAAAAACAACTTCCTCCCTCGGCGAACCGAGGGAGGAATGGTCTGGCTGACGATGCTACAGCAGCCAGGTCTGGTAGTCGCGGCGGAGACGGAAACTGAGCGGAAGAAAACGGGAGTTGGCGGCATCCAGCATATCGTAGAAGTATCTCTTCTGCTCTGGGATCTGCCGCTCCAGGCCCTGCAGCTGATCGCGCGCGGTCTTTGCGCGTGAGAGATCGGCGGATACAATGTCCTTCCGAAGGCCTTTCTGTTTCGTGTAAAGAACTTCCAGCACTTCGGCGGCATGCCGAACCCTCGGTACGACCACATGCTTCCCGACGTAGTTCAGGTCGTCCTGGGTGATCGGCGCCAACTCGCCAAACTGCAGCCAGAACCTCCGGATCGCGAAGGCATGACGACCGACGATGACCGCCCACGCGAGAAGGATTGCGCCGAACACCGTGACGAAAAAGTACGCTTCTCGCGGGGTTTCACCGGGCCGGTTGACGAAGTGGGCGATGATGCCCGCTCCACCTGTGAAAAGCCCCAAGGCGGTAACGATTGCGAAAACCGGGAACCACCAGGTACTCTCCCCATTCCGCTTCATGCAAAACCAGAGTCGCTTCAACATGGTACTCTCCTTTTTCCGCGTTGCGTATCGCGGACGTGTGCGGCATACGACGGTTCGTGCCGTCGCGGAGCTGGCGCCGAAAGGCGTCTGGCGTGGCGTATCGCCGCTCCAACCGCGTGGTAGGAACTTGCCCAGGCACTCCCGGGTATCTGATACAATCATATACTTATATAGGGAAAAGTCAATGGTCTCCGGGAATATCTCCAAAACTGGTAGAATACATGGGATGATTTCATTCGACGATTTCAAAAGAATCGAACTCCGCGTGGCGAGGGTCATTGCCGCGGAGCGCGTTCCGAGCTCCGAGAAACTCCTGCGCCTTGAGGTGGAGCTTGGACAAGACGCTTCGGGCATTCCCGAGAAGCGCCAGATCATCGCCGGCATCGGGAAACAGTATGAGCCGGGGAAACTCGTCGGCAGCGAGATTGTCATCGTGGCAAATCTCGAGCCACGGACGCTCATGGGCCTTGAGAGCCAAGGCATGCTGCTCGCCGCCGACTGCGGCAACGAACCCGCGCTGCTCATGCCTGACCGCGAGGTGCCGCCGGGCGCGGGCGTCAAGTAAATGAGCAAGAAACTCCGTGAGAAAACGGCGGATATTCGGGCGGACAAACAATAATTCGGTTGTACCCGGTGGTACAACTCGAAGTATAGGGAGAAGGGGATGGAGGACGGGGCAATGGAAAGTTTTCGGCGAAGGTTATTTCCCCAAAGTTGTACTACCGGGTATACTGGAGAATATGGCAATCAAGAAAACCGACATCCACGCATTTCCGACGACATACGAAGAAAACGCCGAGGAGGGGGTCCGCCACCTGAGAGACGATCTTTCGTACGACGAGGCAAAGGTCTTCTTCAAGCAGGCGCGCGCCCACGGCTCGGCCGAGTTTGAGGACGACGAGGATCGCCAGTTCACCCTCTCCTGCCAAAATGACGCATATACGTTGGTACGCCGGACCTAATCCCGGAACATCCCGGCTATGACGCTCCCGGAGGAATTCTCAAAGGAAAGCCAAAACATCCGCCGCGAAGTGCGCGAGCGGACGCTTGGCTACGTCCTCACCGCGCTCGGCCTTGTCGCGGGGCTCGCCTGGAACGAGGCGATCACCGCATTCATCACCGAGGTTTTCCCGATCTCCAAGGACGGACTCACCGCGAAGATCATGTATGCGCTCATCATGACGTTCGTGGTGGTTGCCGCGGGCCGCTACCTCGTTCGCTCCGCGATGAAGCAGGACGGAGGCGGACCGACGTAGGGGGTATAGAGCCATCCGCATCCAGCCCACGCTCCCGACGGACGTTGTAAGAACTCCATGCTATAGCATGGAGTTCTTACAACGTCCGCGCGTCCCCCAGCGCCGCATCGCCCCGCTCCTTGTATGCCGTCCGACTTCTGCTACGATAGGACGGTTCCAAGAACCCCATGAGTACCCTCCCCACCGTCACTTCCCTCGTCAGGCGACCTCTTATCCTCATCCCCGCTATCATCATCGTAGGCGGATTTTCGTGGTATTTTTTCTCATCCCGGGGCGGCGGGAGTGGAGCCGAAATTATCGCGGTCAGGCGCGGATCGGTCATCCAGGAGGTTACGGTAACCGGAAAAACAAAGGCCGCGCAAAGCGTGAATCTCGCGTTTGAGCGGAGCGGCCGCATCGGACGCGCGAGCTATGGAGTCGGCGCGATCGTCGAAGCCGGAGCGGCGATCGTGATCCTCGACCAGAGCGAGCTTGCGGCCGAACTCAGCGAAGCCGAAGCAGATGTTGCCGCCAAAGAAGCGGCGCTCGCCGAGGCACAACACGGCACGCGACCGGAAAAAATCCGCATTGACGAGATCAAGGTGGAAAATGCGAAGACGTCGGTCCGCGACGCGCTCGCCAACTTCGCGGATAAAATCAACGACGCATACACCAGGGCCGACGACGCCATTCGCAACCGAGTGGACCAATTCATTTCAAACCCGCGGAGCGCCAATCCCCAGCTTACCTTCTCAACCGACCCGGCTACCGAACTCGCCTTCGAATCGGGACGAATGCGTATCGAAGCTGCATTGAACGACTGGAAGGCGGCAATCGGGGATCCGCGGAAAACGCCATCGGATGCCGTCCCGCAGAGCCGGGCAACGCTCGATGCGGTGAAATCCTTCCTCGATACCGCCGCAAGCGCCGTGAATGCGCTCGGCGCAAGCTCCGCGCTTGCGCAAACGACCATTGACGGCTACCGGAGCGACGTGTCCACGGCCCGCGCCAACGTGAACACCGCGCTTGCAAGTATCACCGCGGCAGAAGAGAAACTCCGCACCGCCGAGTCGTCCCTTGCGGTTTTGGAGAACGAGCTCGCGCTCGACCGCGCCGGTTCAACCCCGGAAGCCATCGCGGCGCGGGAGGCGGATCTCGAAAAGGCGAAAGCCGCGGTCGCCCTAGCCCGCGCGCAGCTTGAGAAAACCGTATTGCGCGCGCCCTTTGCCGGCCTCATCACGAAGCAGGACGCGAAGCCGGGCGAAATCGTCGGCGCCAATGTTTCCCTCGTTTCTCTCATCTCGAGGGATCGCCTGGAAATCGAAGCCAATGTTCCCGAGGTGGATATCGGAAAAGTTGCGGTCGGCAATCCGACAGCCATCACCCTCGACGCGCTCCCGGGCGAGCGTTTCACCGGGAAGGTCATCGCCGTGGAGCCGGGCGAAACCATCGTGGACGGGGTCGTGAACTATAAAATTCGCGCTATGCTCAACGAGACCGACAGCCGCCAGAAGCCCGGCCTCACCGCGAACCTCGAGATTGAAACGCTCCGGAAGGCGGATGTGTTGGTGCTGCCCCAGTACGCCATTATCGAGAATGACCAGGGCACATTCGTCCGAAAGCGGACGAACGGGACTGCGGTCGAGGTTCCCGTGGCAATCGGCGTCCGGAGCAATGACGGAGCGGTAGAGATCGTCTCCGGCCTCAGGGAGGGCGACACGGTCGAGAACGTCGGCGCAAAAACGACCAGTAAATGATCTCGGTTACGAACCTCGTCAAGGACTATCGCGATGACGGATCAACGACGCGGGCTCTCGCGGCCGTTTCGTTCGACGTTGCGAAAGGCGAATTCGTCGCCATCATGGGCCCCTCCGGGTCCGGCAAATCAACGCTGCTGCACATCCTCTCCTTCCTCGACCGTCCGAGCGGGGGAACCTACGCCTTCAACGGGAAGCGCATCGAGGACCTCTTCGATGAGGATCTCGCACACATCCGTAACCGCGAGATGGGATTCGTGTTCCAATCCTTCAACCTCCTCGGCCGCTCCTCGGTTTACGAAAACGTCGAGATGCCGCTTCTCTACGCCGGGCACATCCCGGCGCGCGAGCGCGCCGCGCGGATCCGCGAGGCCATCGCATCGGTTGGGTTGGCCGAAAAGACCGAGGTCGAGGCGGGCAAGCTCTCGGGCGGCGAGAAGCAGCGCGTGGCCATTGCGCGCGCCCTCGTGACGAATCCAGACGTGGTCTTTGCCGACGAGCCGACCGGAAACCTTGATTCGCAATCCGGGGCGCAAGTGATGGCGATCCTCGAGAACCTCCATCGGGCCGGCCGCACCATTATCCTCGTAACCCACGAGACATACACCGCGGAATTCGCGAACCGCGTCATCCGCTTGAAGGACGGCAGGATCGTATCGGACGAAACAACGGCGAACCGCCGCGTTTATACGGGCGAATTTTTCAAATGAACGGGGAGCTCCGCGCCGCAAGCGGCGGGATATTCTGGACAAACAAATAACATGCGCCTCCGAGATACCATCCGAACCGCCGCGAACGGCTTGCGCCACGCAAAGGCGCGCTCGCTCCTCACCATGCTCGGCATTGTCATCGGCATTGCGTCCGTGATCCTGCTCATGTCCCTCGGCGCCTCCGCCCAAGAGCTCATCCTGGCGCAGGTCCAGAACATCGGATCGAACCTCATCTTCGTCATACCGGGCGCCACCAAGGGCTCGCGCTTCGCTCCGCCGCCGACCGCGCAGGGCATCATCATCAAAACCCTCGTCAAGGCGGACGCGGACGCCCTCCGCCGCGAGCCGACCATCGCCGCAGTCGCCCCGGAGGTGCGCGGCCAGGGGAAGGTCGTGTTCGAAAACAACGATGCTCCCGTCACCTACACCGGCACGACCGCGGATTTCTTCGCGATCCGGAATTTCACCCTCGCGCGCGGATCCGCCTTCACCCCCGCGGACGCGGATTCGTTCAACCGCGTTGCCGTCATCGGGCCGGCGATCGCGCATACCCTGTTCGGGGAGCGCGACCCGGTGGGGCGCTCCATCCGGCTGAAGGACATCTCCTTCCGGGTCGTCGGGGTGCTCGATGCGAAGGGCCTCGGGCCGTTCGGCATTGACCAGGATAACCTCATCATCATCCCCATCACCGTCGCCCAGAAGCAGCTTTTGGGGATTGACCACTATAACTCGCTCACCATCCAGGCGAGCGACGCCTACACCGTCGAATTTACGCAATCCCGCATCGTCTCCGTCCTCCGGCAGAACCACCGCATCACCGATCCGGACAAGGACGACTTCACCATCCGCACCCAGGCCGACGCCCTCGCGCTCCTCGGGAGCATCACCTCCATCCTCTCCATTTTCCTCACAGCCATCGCCTCCATCTCCCTCGTCGTCGGCGGCATCGGGGTGATGAACATCATGCTCGTCTCCGTGGTCGAGCGCACCCGGGAGATCGGGCTCCGCAAGGCCGTCGGCGCCACGAACCGCGACATACTCCGGCAGTTCCTGTGGGAGGCGATCATGCTCACATCGTTCGGCGGCGTCGTCGGCATTGCCCTCGGAGCGCTCCTCGTCGTCGGCGCGTACTTCGCCGTGATGCGATTTTCCTCTACGGGATGGGTCTTCGCGCTCCCGCCCACGGCAATCGCTTTGGCGCTCCTCGTTTCGACCCTGACCGGAGTCCTCTTCGGTATCTACCCGGCGCGCCGCGCCGCTGCGAAAAACCCCATTGACGCGCTCCGCTACGAGTGAGATATTTCCAACAGGGAGGATACGTCATGCACATCGTATGCACGAACACATTCCTCGTGAAAGAAGGTTTTGTTCTCCTCGGACGTAAGCAGCGCGGCGTTGTCGCCGGATTCCTCAACGGATTCGGTGGACGCGTTGATTTTGGCGAAGACATCGCGGCGGCCGCTCAGCGCGAGTTTACCCAAGAAACCGGCGGCGCGGAAGTTGCCGACCCCGTCCCCAGAGGGGTCGTCACATTCACCTGCGAGGAAGGGTCAACGGATTCCATCGAGATGCATATCTTCCTGGCTACGCGCCTTGTCGGCGTCCCTCGGGACACGCAAGAAATGCATAGCATCAACTGGTTCCGCATTAATGAGACGCTCTTCAGTTGGATGTGCCGAGGAGATCAACTCTGGCTTCCGACCGTCCTCGAAGGCGGCTCTGTCCAGGGACGCATCCACTATGAGCGACCGGGCGACAGAATCGTCTGACACCGTCTCAATCTCGCCGAAGCGGTACGCGCCCAGACCGTGGGTTGAAAAGCCGCAAAGCCGCCGCTGGCGCTCCGCGCGCCGGCGGCTTTCCTTATCCCGTAAGCATGCTACGATTGCACCATGAAAATCGCCGCCATCGTTGTCGGGATAACCGTCGTGTTCGCAGCGCTCGCCTGGATTTGGTTCCTCAACGCGTGCGAGGACGATTGGTGCGCCGTGTTCGGTTGGCAAAAAGCAAAACTCGTGACTGATTTCGAAAGCTGCGTGCGCTTCGGCTTTGGCGTCTTCCTATCGTATCCTCCCCAATGCGCCGCCGGAGGGAGAACCTACATCCAGGATATCGGCAACGAGCTTGAGAAACGCGATCTCATTCGGATCGCGAGGCCGCGACCGGGAGACACCGTGTCGAGTCCGCTCGCGATTGAAGGCGAGGCGCGGGGCGCCTGGTTTTTCGAGGCGTCGTTCCCGGCGTACATCTTCGACGCGGACGGCAACAAGCTTGGCGTGACTCCGGCTGAAGCCCGCGGAGAGTGGATGACCGGGGATTTCGTCCCGTTCCGGGCAGTTCTCGAATTCAAGCGGCCCGCAACGGAGCGAGGAACGCTTATCCTCAAGAAGGACAACCCCTCGGGTCTCCCGGAACACGACGACGAGCTCCGCGTCCCGATACGATTCAGAACGCCGCAGGGATCGGCGGGGCATTAGCCGCCGCAGCGGTCATCATCAAAACCGGCCTATCGGACCGGTACGTACTCCGTGGCGAAACGATCCGCGGCGTTGAGGGAGCGCGTGAAAAAATCAATGAGCCGCGGGTAGAGATCCTGCGGGAGATCCTGGTGGCCGCCCGATTCCGGAAAATAGAACTCCGCCAGCGGATTGTCGCGGAGCGCCACTTGGAGGCGCTGCGCGTTCCGGAAGGATATTTGCTCGTCGGTGCGGTTATGGGCGAGGAACACGGGCTTGGCGAGCCGCGGCGCAACCGAAAGGGGAGAGATAATCCGCGGGTCGCCGCCGAAGAAGATCCTCGCCCAAAGGAACATCGGCTCAGTGAGGAGCGCGCGCAGCGGACCGAAATGGCGGTACGATTCATCCGCAAGGTTCCCGAGGTCCGAGAACGGCGCATAGGCCGCGACTGCGCCGATCCGCGCATCCTCCGCGGCAGCCATGATGCTTACGGCGCCCCCGAGCGAAATGCCGAATATGCCGATCCTCGTATAGCCGCGGCTCGCGAGAAGGTCAACCGCTTTTGGGACATCCGTCCGCTCGCGGAACCCGAGCGTAGTCGCCCGGCCGCCGCTCTCGCCGAAGTACCGCATATCGAGGAGGAGCGTGGTGAAATGCGGATGCATTGCCGCCGCGAGCGGCAGGAGATCGGATTTCGCCGCCGGGTAGCCGTGGAGGAGAATAATCGCCGTATCCCCGCGGCGTTCCGCGCGGGGGATGAGCCACGCGGAAAGGCGAATGCCGTCAGCGGTCACGATACTCGCGCGCTCCGCATTGAGGAAATATTGCTCCGGATTCCCGCTCACGGGAGTCCTTCCCGGGCGCACGGTTCCCCAGAAGAGGTACAACGAGAACCAGGCAAATCCGAGCGCAACGAAAAACACTACCGTAAGTATCTTCCTCGCGGCGCTCCAGCGGCCAAGGCGTTCCGGCATGGGTACGCTTGGCTTTTTGATCAGATTGTAATTAGATCGGTTCAGAAGTTCCATGTGGTGGCGTTTGACGGTGTGAGGCCCCCTCTGGGCCGGAAAGGAGAACGCCGTGGCCAAGGCGCGCCGCCATGTCCAGATTTGACGCGTATGGCCGCGGGCCGTCCCGGAAGGAGATCGCCGCGGCTCAGGCAGCGGACTGCGCATGCGAGTGCGCAAGCTGCCAACTCGGCGCCCATTGCCAGAGGCCTGAGTTCGGCTGTCGCGTGGGCCGCATCGCGCGCCGCCGGCCTCGCTTCCCGCCGCGTCAGCAATGGCGCGGCTTCCCCTTTGCGTGCTACCGCGACGGCGCCGGACACGCCGCCGGGGTTCCGGTTGCCGAGGGCGCGGGGAGAATGGCGTCAAGGAGCCGGGCCGTGGTCATCCCGATGATACCGCTTCCCTGGTTCGCGTCCTCTACCGCGCCGAGAATCGTCTCCGACTTTTCTATCGCCTCCCGGATGCGTGTCGCCTCTTCACGGATAACCGTTTCGCGGGGGAGCGGCTTTGGCGTTCCGCCCCCGCTGATCGGCACGAGCTTGTCAACACTTACTCCCACAGCATCGAGTTCGGCCGAGAGTTCCGCGAGGAGCTTCGCGCGCTTCTCGGCCGGATCCTCCCTGATTATGAATTTCTCCCGGAGGTAATTCGGCGCCGTTTCCTCGACAAACCGCGCGAGGCCGACACGCGCGAGGGCATTATGCCGCATTTCCGGGGAAACGTAACGGGTAAACGCCCAGACGCCGCCCGCGAGCAGAAAACCATAAAAAAGCAGCCGCATACGGCCATCATACCCGGTAGTTCGGCCCGGAAACAATAGTGCGAAGCGGTATCTTCCAATGGCCGAGGAGTTGTTTGCGCCACTACGTCCTCATACGAACTTCCTATAACAAGCGATAGCGTGTGATAGGAAGTATGCGCATGAAGTACGCATGTGTGAAATACCGCGCCGGAGAGTTGGTGCAGGTTCTGGCGAACAAACGGCAAAAGAACACCCGCCCGGAGGCGGGGTTCTTTCCTCGATGAGAATCGAGACCGAATCCTTGCTATCCTATGCGGGCATGTTGGGCAGGGCGCCGGGCATCGGAGAGGATGATGCCTCTTTTTTCCACGACGCGGCGAGCGCCCAGGCCCCCACGAGAATGTGGAGGAGCGTGTCTGCCGGGTTCTCGAGGTTCGCGCCGAGAAACGAGGTCGAGATGAACGCGCTATAGAGTCCGACGAGGAGCCCGACGCCGCCGAGAAGCATCACGAGCGGTCGCTGGAGAGCCCCCGGGAGCGCGAAGGCGGCAATCAGCCCGACCACGCCGAGGATGAGGTGGGCCCAGTTTTCGCCCGGGTCAAACCACCAGTCAAGCCCCGCCTTGTTGAAGATGCTATCTTCGGCGGTCGGGCCGATGACGCCGACCATCCCGAGGAGCCCGACGAGCACCAGCACCACGCCGCCGATGAGGAGAAATTGTTTTGGATTCATGAGGTATGTTGCTATTGGGTACATATTGAAACCCCGACCTTTCCCCGCGGCGCCGGGCTAAATAGGCCCTGCCGCAGGAACATACGGAATATTCAACCTTCAGTATACCATCCCTCCGGAAAGGCCAGGAAAGCGAGTTCTTCACAGGGCAGCCAGAGAAACGGCCTCATACAGACT
>Ga0209541_10008237_pt1 | contig 17247 bp, 24 predicted proteins | sample RifCSPlowO2_01_FD_184027 | JGI IMG/M metagenome (GOLD analysis project Ga0209541, IMG submission 184027) | Groundwater microbial communities from Rifle, Colorado - Rifle CSP2_plank lowO2_0.1 (SPAdes) (version 2) | ecosystem: Environmental > Aquatic > Deep subsurface > Groundwater | place...
GAAAAGCACCTGTCTTGGCAAGCCGCCTTAGATCCGCAGGCAGCCTTTCGCCGTATGTCAATAGAAAGAGGTTTACATCAAGCGTGTACTCGGTAAATCTCTGCCCTCTCAGCGTCGCTACCGGCGTCCTGACTTCTGTTGTAGCTTGATCTATGCCATCAAATCTCTCTGGGAAAATAAGGGATATAGTCCCGCTCTGCAGCCTTCGGCACCCTTGTCGCCAACATTATTAATCCATCTATAAGCTCCTAGATATAGGGCCGTTTCCCCAAGGTCTCCCAGCTCCTTATCAGAAAGTCCCTGAAGGGACGTCGCAACCTCAATCTTCTTACCGGCCTTGGCAGCCTTTGCTTGCGATCTTGCCATGCCTATATCTCGGTTGGAATCTTCTTAAGTCTTGGGAGAAGCAAAGCTTCTCCGAGATCTTCAGAGAAACTCCGTTTCTCTGAGATTCCGAAATCCAAAGGATTTCGAGAATTCCAAAAAGCTACGCTTTCTGAGGAACTTGGTAGGTTAAAGATTAGTATGCCGGCAGGCGGAAGGCTTCCGCCACTATTTAAAACTTCGCTTGAACCAAAAGGCTTAAATATTAGCTTCCAGTTAGACATTTGTATCGGGCTTGGGCGGGCACAGCCTGCCAAGGCCTTGAAAACGGGGTGTATAATAAGATGAAAATGGAAAAAGTTGGCGAACTCGCCTTCTTGGCAGTGGTCGTAATAGCAGTACTCGCTGGCTTGCTTCAGGCAAGCACGGCTTGGGTAACTGTATTATTGGTCTTGCTAGGTCTGGTAGTTGGGTTCCTCAACGTTTCTGAGAAGGAGACAGCGCCTTTCCTGATTGCTTCGATTGCCCTTGTGGTCGCAGCTACAGCAACATTCAGCTCTATTGACACTGTCATCGGCGGGCTGGGAACGATAATTGACACTATCCTAAACAATGTTGCGACATTCGTAGCACCGGCTGCAGTTCTTGTGGCTCTTAAGGCAGTCTACACGCTGGCTTCCAAAAAGTAAAAAAAGCTACTAACAAGCAAATATAGAGTTTTGGGACGTTCTTTGATTTCCTTTTCTTTCTGTCTTCTTTTACACCACTGGCTCTGCCCATGCAAGCCTGCGGTTTTACATACTTTGCTGCGATAACAATACGAGTGGTCATAATCCTCAGAAAGCATGCACTTTCTGGGATTTCGAAAACACGAGGTTTTCAAAATGACAACTGCAACCAGCGTTCCTACAGACAGGAAAATAGAAGTGCCAAAAGACACGTACTCTTTGCAGTATTCGCCAAGATTAGTCAGGACCAGGGCAGATTTCTACGATACTTTCATCATGGCAGTCAGAATGACAGATCCTGAGATGATGGCTGCTGGCAAATACTTAAGCCCCCCAAGCGCAGGCGAAGAGGAAGCCATATACAGAAAAGCAAGCCCGGGAACAAGGAAGCTTAGAGATCTAGAGGAATTAAGGGATTATTTCGCTAATAATGATGAAAACTGGTACGCTTGGAATTGGAATACGACAGGGCTACGCTTCAGGGAAGCGGATTTGCGAAAGCCATATAATGTCGGGGATAAAATCACAGCCCTTGTCATAGAAACAGGCATAATGTCATACCTGAGAGATATAGCTGATCCCAAATTCACACGCGATAACTGGAAGGATATCATAGATAAAGTCAATCATGCTAAAGGCGAACTGGCAGTGCCATACAGCAGAGGCCACGTTATCAGGGAAATGCACCCTATTTTTGGCATATTCACAGAAGTAGAACAGACAACCGAACACGAAACACCTTACGCATTACACGGCTGGCTAAGGGAAAACCTTGACGTACCGCAGGACCCGATATCAGGACATTATGACGTTGCTGTCGAGCGCAGGAGCAGCTGGCATCACGGCGAGAGGTGCCTGAGCGTCGATGCGGGCTGCAGGCGCTGGAACTCGGACTCGGATGGCGGCTTCCGTCCCGTTTGGGGTCCGCTGCCGGAAATCAGGAAGCTGTAAATGCTGATTCCCTGAATCAGGCCGAGGATTCAGCCAAATTACGCGTCAATTACAGGCGTGGTTGGCGGATTTCTGCAGCTGTCTATAAAAGAAAAGCCCGCTATAGTAACTTATGGAGGTGCTAGAGTGGAAACCCAAGAGTCTCTTGGCTGGATCGTGTCAGTGATCTTCGCATATGCTTTCTTGTGGGCCCTTCTTTACTACCTGACAACGCCTGGCGTGGACATACAGGTCGGCGCAGTCGTCCTTCTCGTGCTTGGTCTGGTAGCAAAGGCTTCATCGCCGATTTTCTGGAAGCTCTACAAGAAGAAATAGGTCTTTTGTTTTCTTTCTTTTCCTGTTTTAGTTATCCGAGTCTATATTATAGATTCACTTATGACAAGCCTTTACACAAGAGTTTATAACTCTTTTATGAGCCAGATTTCACTTTAATCCTCTAACAAGTTAAATTACCAATGAAGATTTCTATCGCCAGGGCCCGGGTTTCTGACGTAGACGGGATTCTGGAACTTCAAAAGAACATATGGAAAGACGAAGGCGGCCAATCGAACCGGTATGACATGTGCGACTGGATAGTCCATGGTTATGTCTTTGTTGCCAAGCACAGGAGTAAAATAGTCGGTACCATTGCAGCCTTCAGAACCTCCAGAAATGAACTCTATGTGACCGAATGGATAGTTGATAAAGAATACCGCAGGAAAGGCATCGGTTCAAGACTCTACAGAAAGCTTATCAGCACAACGCAGCTGCCAATTCTCACTATAATAAGCACTGATTATAAAGAGTCTATGGCCGGTCATTCAAAGCTTGGATTCCGTTTAGTAAAGCGCCTTAGAAATCCCTATGGCCTGAAAGAAAAGAAGGAAAGGCTTTTGTTGAGGAGAAGCCAGTGAATCCGAGAATATCATTCGCAAGATTTGGCAGTCAAGTGCCGAAAATCAAAGAAAAAACCCTTCGGTATCTAAACCTTTAAAAGATGAGCAACTCTATAATTAATTATATGCTCCCCAGTCTTGCACCCTCTTCAGAGGGGCGACACTGGGCTTATTTTTGTTCTTTCAAGCATTTTCTGACGGTTTCGTCCATAAGGATTGAAGCGTTACACACGCTCCTTAGAAAGTTAGACCTGCTGCCAGAGAAATAGGCATTCTCTACTTTCTTGCCCAATTTCTGTACCTTTTTGATAGCAGGCACAAAATCGCCATCGCCACTCACCAGTATCGCTACATCATATTTGTTTTCGTAGGCAAATGACAACATATCTGTCGCAAGATAGATGTCATCACCCTTCACTGCAAATTCCATCTTACCGTCTGGTTTTCGTGTTTTTCGCATATTACAAAGTACTACGTGAAAATCTGGTATTTTTCTCAATTCAGCAAAGAACTTCTGTTGCTTCCAATAAATTTCTTCGTTATAGCCTCTGTCCAATGAAGCATTGTAGTAGTAGGTCCCGATAAGTAGTTTCTGATTCCTGAGAATTTCTATAATCTTTGAAAAATCGATTTGATTATCGTGGATACCAAATATTTCCTTGACGCTATGATAAAAGTTGCTGCCATCTATGAAAATTGCCACACGTTCTTGTGTTGAATTCATGAGTTTTATTTGAACTGCAAACTCTTATGCTTATAGGAAAAAACGAGAATATAGACCACCCGTTTAGGTTACCAGTCTGAAATTCTCGTTTATAAACCACTCGATATCTTAATAGTAATCAGCAGGAACATCAACAATCTGTCTGTCGACAGGAGATGAAAAGAAACCCCGGTCCTACATTTCTTCATTCATCTTCTCGCCCAAATAATTATAAACAGCTGTCTTCGCGACCTTGAGCCCAAGCAGTGCGCACTTGAGCCGCACATGGCTTATCTCTATGCCGAGCATCTCCAGTATATTTTCCTTGCTGATGTTTCTTGCTTGCTCCACCGTCTTGCCTTTAAGAAATTCAGTCAGCATGCTTGCAGCCGCCTGGGAAATAGCGCAGCCCTTGCCCGAGAACTTTATGTCGGCAATCTTGCCGTCGCCTATCTTTGCATGAATTTCAATCTCGTCGCCGCAAAGCGGGTTCAGGTCACGGGCCTGCGCATTCGCGCCGTCAAGCCTGCCGTAGTTCCTCGGGTAGCGGTAATAATCCAGTATCACTTCCGTGTACATGTCGAACATAAGGATCAATTTTGATTTGCCAGATAGATTCTTAAGATAAACAGTTATTTAGAATTATGTCAGTTGATAAATGGGCAGACTGCAAAGAAGTTAGAGTTAACGGAGAAAAAAGATTACTCCTTAATCCACAATACAGAGAAGATTATAGGCTTGCATATACAAAACAAGGATGGTACTTTAAATTTGGCGTCTACGGGGTCTATTTTGGCCAACTTGATGGAAAACATTTTTTTCTAAATGAAGCCGCTCCAAGTGTGTTAGAGGCCTTTACTTGTCCAGTACAAGGATGCTTCTTAACTTTTTATTCAGATGGCGGAGACGATCCATCTATTTCTGTTGTTGATGCCACATTTGATGGCGATGCTACAGACGAATTGGAGTCTTCAAGACCTATTGTAAAAGAATACGCCACTAAGATAATCCGCGAGGTCAGAAAAAAGGCATGTCGTATTCTATAATTACTAAGGATTTGCATCATTTATCAAACCCAGAAAAGGCCAGAATACTTTCAGGTTTTTTCAAGACAGGCAAAGGTCAGTACGGCGAGGGCGATATATTCCTGGGCATCCCAGTTCCGCAGTCAAGGGAAATCGCAAAGAGATATATCGAAGCTGATGTCAAGACAATTCAGGAACTCCTTGAAAGCAAGATACACGAACACAGGTTAGTGGCTCTACTCATTCTTGTAGAAAAGTTCAAGAAAGCTAATGAAAAGAACAGAAAACTTATAGTAAATTTCTACCTAAAAAATACAAATTTCATAAACAACTGGGATCTCGTAGATTTATCCGCAGACAAAATACTTGGCGAATATCTTCTTGGGAGAAGCTTCGCTTCTCCGAGATCTTCAGAGAAACCTCGTTTCTCTGAGATTCCGAAATCCTTTGGATTTCGAGAATTCCAAAAAGCCGCGCTTTTTGAGAATTTCGACAAGGAGAAATCATTGCTTTACAAGCTGGCAAAATCCAGAAATCTCTGGGAAAAAAGAATGGCAATAATCTCCACTTTCGCATTCATCAAGAGGAACAGGTTCAAGGAAACCTTCAAGATAACAAAATTATTGCTTGAAGAGAAGCATGATCTGATACATAAAGCCTGCGGATGGATGCTCAGAGAAGTTGGAAAACGCAACCAAAAGGAAGCAGAAAGGTTCCTGCAAAAATACCATAAGAAAATGCCTCGTACCATGCTTAGGTATGCAATAGAGCGCTTTGATGAAAAAAAGAAAGAGTTTTACATGAGAAGATAAATTAAAACTAAGCCAGTCTTTAATTTTCAAAGTTTGGATCGTCTTTTCTCAGTGTTAATTTATCTAAAGCAAAAGCTAGACTTGTTCCAGCAGCATATGCAATAAAATCTCTTGGGTCAAAAGTTCCTTTGTATAAACCAAGTCCTTGTAAAGTTTCAAAAGCTGAACAACAAAGAAACGTATAGCTTGCAAAAAATAATTCACGATGTTTACTTTCTGTAGTTAATAGTTTCCCTAAAAAATACAATCCGAAAGGAAGTGTAATATCATTCAAATACGCTTTTGTAAACCATTCAGTATTTCCATTGTAATGTTCAGATACAAGTTTTCCACCTATCATTGCTGTGCTGTAAAGTCCTTCTAACAACTTATTAACAATTTTCATATTACTGTTTCCAAATTAAAGCTTTTAAGGTTATCACTACTATACAGGTACAAACAACATGAGACCATAGATAATACTTGCTACACCTCTTGCGACAGCAGCAACAATTGTAGTATTCTTTTAATTTCAAGAAACATGCATGTTACCAATAAACCAATGCCAAAAATCTCTATCATATAATTAGAATAATGAAATAATTCTTATAAAATACTAGAGCTTGAAAACACTTCTCGCCTGCTCAAGCGCATCGCAAAGGCGGTCAATCTCCTCCTTTGTGTTATAAATGTAAAAGCTAGCCCTTGTTGCAGCTGTTATGCCCAGGCGCTTCATGAGCGGCATGGCGCAGTGGTGGCCGCTGCGCACGGCTATGCCCTGCTCATCCAAGACGCTTGCAGTGTCGTGCGAGTGGACGTCGCCGAGATTGAAGGATATCACGCCGCCTCTTTCTTGCGGGCCATAAATGACAAGATCTTTTATCTCGCTTAGCCGCTTCATCGCATAATTAACAAGATTCTGTTCATGCCCCCAGACGTTCTTCATACCTAATGCGTTGAGATAATCAACTGCCGCGCCGAATGCTATCGAGTCGGCGATGTTCGGCGTACCGGTCTCGAACTTGTAAGGCAGGCCGTTCCACGTCGATTCGAAGAGATTCACTTCCTTTATCATGTCGCTTCCGCGGAGAAAAGGCTCCATGTCTTCCAGAAGGGCTTCCTTGCCGTACAAACAGCCGATGCCTGTAGGCGCAAGCATTTTGTGTCCAGAAAACGTGGCGAAGTCACAGTCTATCTTCTTCACATCGAACGGCATGTGGGGCACGCTCTGAGCGGCGTCTATCATGAAGAACGCGCCTGCATCGTGCGCTATTCTGCCAATTTCTTCCACAGGATTGATCGTCCCCAGTACATTTGATGCGTGAGCAACAGTCACAAGCTTTGTCCTTTCTGTCATCAGTTCATCGAATTGTTCCATTTTCAACTGGCCCCTGTCGTCAATATCAACGAACTTCAGCCTGATGCCTTTCTTCTGGGCAAGCTGCCACGGGACTATGTTGCTGTGGTGTTCCATGACGGTAGAGATTATCTCGTCGCCTGGCTTGAATCTGTCAAGAACAAGCGAGTGCAAGACAATGTTTGCGCCTTCGCTGCCATTTTTCACGAAAACAATTTCCCTGAATTTCGCGTTGATGAAGCCTGCTATCTTCCGCCGCGCATTATCGTAGGCTTCGCTGGCTTCTGCGCTCAGCGTGTGCACCGCACGATGCACGTTGGAGTTGTATTCTGTATAGTAATCAGTTAGTGCGTTGATGACTTGCAAAGGCTTCTGCGTAGTTGCAGCATTGTCAAAATAAATGAGTTGATTACCTTTTACAATTCTTCCAAGGATCGGGAAATCTTTTCTTATCCCGTCAACATTCAGTTCCTGCTGCTGTATTCCGTCCATTGTTTCACCTTTTTCCATCCCATTTCTGTTCAATCTTCGACATCACATGCATTCTGAGGCTTTCTGCCATTTTCATGGCAGGCTCCAGAAAGCCGAGGGCTATCATCTTCCTTGCCTCAGGCTCATCAATGCCGCGGGCAAGCAGGTAAAAAACCTGTTCTTCACCCATATGACTTACTGAAGCCGAATGCCCTGCTTTCACGTCTCTTGTTTCTATTTCCAGCGCCGGCACCGGGTCTGCTTCGGCGCCTGCATTTAATATCAATATGTGCTCTGTCAGAAATGCATCAGAGCCATGCGCCTGCTTTTCTATCTTTACATTTCCATGAGGCGCAAGCTTTGCCAGGTCTTTCAACGCGCCTCTGACGTCAGATCTGCTTCTTGTATTTCTTGCATTATGATTGATAAGTGAGAAAGAGTCGAATTTCTGTGTGCCTGTGCCGAAATAAATATCAGTTGTTGATGTTTCTGCGCCTTCTCCATCAAGGTCTATTTCATTTCTTGCGTACGTATTTTCTGAGCCGAAAAAAGCTGTTCTCATGTCAAAGAGGCTTCCGGCTTCGCATGATGCATGCCTCTTTATGCATGCGTTTGCCCTGTCGAGATTCTGCACCGAGAGAAGTTCTATAGCAGACTGTTCCATTGCCTTGATAACAGTCACTTCACTATATTGCCCTTCGCCTTTGCCTGTAATCTCCTTGATTATTTTCACCTTCGAGTTTTTCCCTGCAACTATGATATTCCTGCTGACTACAGAAGCCTGCTCTCCAACAACCATCATATGATAAATCGGCTCCTCAATCACAGTGTTGTCCGGAACGAAAATGAAAACACCCGAATTGAAGAATGCGATATTTGCAGCGCTTTGCCTGCTCTTAGGCTCTTCAAAATATGCAGCAAGCTTTTCATCCTGCAGTGCATCCTGAATGTTTTTGACAACTACTCTGCCGGCAATACATTCCGGCAGCCTTATTTCTGTCTGCGAATCATGCTGCACTATGGCTGCCGCATAGCCTGAATCGTGATTTTTGCTGTCCGTGGGCTTTGAAGCAGGAATAACAACATATCTCACTGTTTCATCCGGAAGTTCGCCTAAGAGGCTCTCGGCTTCTTTTCTCTTTTCCTGCAGCCATTGCGGTTCTGTACCCATGATAATCATCTTTTCATGTAGCAAATATCTGTGCCTATATCATACATCGTTACTTTTCCTTCGATCATTAGTATTTTCAAAGCAGCATCAACCACCATGTGTTCTTCAGGATGCATGCCATACCAATTGCGTAATTCATGCTGCGTTTTCAATCCGCCCTCCAACAAGCCAAGAATCTGGTACGCAAGTACTTCTGGATATTCTTCTCTCATACCGCACACCACCGGCATTACCCAACTGCGCCCGCAGCAGCCATCTCCAGCTGCACGAGGCGGTTGAACTCGATTGCGTATTCCATGGGCAGCTCTTTTGTGAAAGGCTGGACAAAACCCAGGACTATCATTGCAAGCGCTTCGCTTTCGCTCATTCCCCGGGCCATAAGATAGAAAATCTGCTCCTCGCCTATCTTGCCTACTGTGGCTTCATGCGAGATAGTTGTGTCTTCTTCCTCGATCTGCATGTACGGATAAGTATCGCTTCTTGATTCTTCATCAAGCAACAATGCATCGCAGCGCACGTTTGACTTAACACTTGTAGCGCCTTTAGCGACCTTCACTAAGCCGCGATATGAAGTTCTTCCATTGTCTTTGCTTATTGACTTTGAAACGATTGTGCTTGTAGTGTCTGGCGCAAGGTGAATTACCTTTCCGCCCGCGTCCTGATGCTGGCCTTTTCCTGCATATGCAACTGAAAGAATATCCGCTTTAGCGCGCGGGCCTACCATGAAAACGCTCGGATACTTCATAGTAATTTTGCTGTTGTGTACAATAAAACCATTTGCTACAAAATTATGAATTCCTTCGACCTCTATGTCATAAGTATCTTCTTCGCCACAATAGTCAATTGATAAAACTCTAGAAAAGCTTATGGGTTGATTAAGCTTTTTTTCGCCAAAATAAAGAAAATAGTGTGTATATTCTTTTTCTTCTTTTCCTAAAGGCTTCTTTTCTCTTCTAGTCCATTTTGATATCTTTCTTGCATCCAAACCACAGGTTATTGCAAGGGTCTTTACATCCTTGAGTAAGTTAAGATTTACACTTGTTATTGAGATATTTTTGTGACCTTTTTTAATATGCCCGTCCGCATCTATATAGCCATTTATGAAAGCAAATTTTTGATTATGTGGCAGAGAAAATACCCATTGGGGTATCCTTTTTTCTCTTGCATTACCACTAAAACCTAAATGTTTAATGAATCGTACAAAATCTACTGAGTTGTATCTTATTACAACTCCTCTTGTCTCGAATTTCTCAAAATCAAAAATAGCCTTTATTATTTCTATCACTTTTTTACGTGATTTGTCAGATTCAGGAACTGCAAAATAAGTTCTGTTTCTATCCGTATATCCATCACCAATATAAAATCCTAAAAGCCACATCAAATCTTCTGTAGTAGTTTCAGGATATTTGATATTCTTTGTTCCAGTTTTCTTTGAATATTTGATCTTCATGGGTTTTCCATAGTCTGGTAGGTCTCCTGAAATTGCAACAAGATCTTTTTCAGTGATTTCATCGAGTCTTTTCCATCTAAGAATAACACGCTTACCTATTTTTGTCAGAGTAAGGAAAGGATGATTAGCAGTTGCTTTTATTTCCCTGTGATTTTCAGATACGAGACTGAAAACTTTTTGTTTTCCAGAATATTTTTTTGCAAGAACTTGATGTCTTTGCAGATCCATGCTCTCATCAAGCGCAAACACAACATCTCCAGCTTCTATATCTTTTATTTCTTTGACATCATTGTTAAGGAAAATCTTTGAATCGCCTGTTAGGCATCCAATATTCGCATCAATCCATTCTACATATGCATCATCGTAAGCAAATGCGCGTTTAGTGACGAGATTGTAAACATTGTTGCTCCAGTTTTGCAATGTCGTATATCGTAATTTCGCCCTTGGCATAGCAATAATCTCTACAACAGCTGAGTGCAGCGAGTCTTTAGAGTATACGGGGGCGGTGCAACCTTCTAAATATGACACCCTTGAATCTTCATCTGCGATTATCAGTGTTCGCTCAAACTGGCCAAAGCTCTCTGAGTTTATGCGGAAGTATGCTTGTAATGGCATGTTCACTTCTACTCCGGGCGGAATGTAAATGAACGAACCTCCTGAAAACACGGCAGAGTTCAGCGCTGCAAATTTGTTGTCTTCTGGCGGGATTATCGTGCTGAAATGCTTCCTGAATATCCCTTGCACGCGCTCCACATGATTTTCATCGTATCCCAGATCTACAAGCTCCTGCTTCTTTTCCGGTATAAGTGCTTGATCGGGTGAAATGAACATGACGCCTTGTTTTGCAAGATCTTCCCTTATCTTGTGATACACAGACTCAGATTCATATTGTGCCCCAACGCCAGCGAGAAATCTCCTTTCTGCCTCAGGTATGCCAAGCCTCTCAAATGTATTGCGTATATTCTCAGGCACTTCGTCCCATGAATTTTCTTGTTTCTCTGTGGGCTTGACGTAGTAAACTATCTTGTTGAAATCTATGACAGACAAATCAGCGCCCCATGCTGGCATTGGCTTTTTCATGAAAATTTCCAGAGCACGCAGGCGGAAATCCAGAAGCCACTGGGGTTCGCCTTTTGTGCGAGAAATGATCTCCACGACTTCCTTGGAAAGTCCCGGACTAGTCCTAAGAATAACATTGACTTCGTCCCTGAAGCCATATTTAGTTCCAAAGTCTTTCCTCAAATCAAGCAAATTTGTCTGGTCTGTCATAATTATGCCTCTTGCTGCAGCCAATTGTATCCTTTTTGTTCAAGCTCGCTGGCAAGTTCTTTGCCGCCGCTTATCACAATCTTTCCGTCAACCATGACGTGAACATAATCAGGCTGCAGATAATTCAGTATGCGCTGGTAGTGCGTTACTACAAGAGCGCCGAAATCCTTGTTGTGCATGCTCTTGATAGCTGTAGCCACGGCTTTCAGCGAATCTATATCTAAGCCAGAATCGGTCTCATCCAGTATAGCAATCTGCGGCTTGAACATCATCATCTGCAAGACTTCTGCCCTTTTTTTCTCCCCGCCTGAAAAGCCGACGTTGAGGTACCTGTCAACGAAAGATTTGTCAAGATCCAGCACAGCGAGTTTCTCCTCAAGCATTTTCTTGAAATCGGTCGGCGTTATTGGCGCTGACTGGAATTTTCTGTATGCGCTGAACAGGAAATGCGCGAAGCTCACGCCTTGTATTTCCATGGGATACTGGAACGCAAGGAACAGGCCAACCTGTGCCCTCTCATACGGTTTCAGCTCGAGCAGGTTCTTGCCGTTGAAGGTTATCTCTCCGCTCTCAACCTTGTAGCGCGGATGGCCGAGAAGCACATTTGACAGCGTGCTCTTTCCGGAGCCGTTAGGCCCCATCAGGGCGTGTATTTCGCCCTTCCTTATAGTAAGATTAACGCCTTTCAGGATCATTTTCCCGTCAACACTGGCGTGCAGGTCTTTTATTTCGAGAGCCGTCATCAAATCACCAATTTGAATTATTTTTTCTCCTCTTTGCTGTGGATATAGTGATCACAGCGATTGCATGCATAATCATGAAATATGCCGTAGAACGTCTTCACGAACGCGAGACACGTCTCGTTCATGACCTGCTTGCCCTTATCGGTGACATGGTAGATGATTTTCCTGTCGTGCAGGGCCTCTCTTTCCGCAAGCCCAAGTTCTTCCAGCCTCTGCATTGTCGGGTATAAAGTGCCCTGCGTCATCCTCGCCCCGCGCAAGACGGTAAGCGTCTTCATCAGCTCGTAGCCATGTGCGCTTTTCCTGCTCAGGAGCCATAAAATCTGCGTCTGCAGCAGTCCCAGCTCGATTTCGCTAAGTTTTGTGATCTCCGGCGTTTCGCCTGGAATGATGTCCGTTATCACAGGAAGAACATGTCCAGTATGTTTGGCAGCAGACATATCTGTTATCATATACAGCACATTATTTAAAGTTTTTAAAAGTTGTGAAAGGTCAGCTGATTGATGCAATGACATTTATTTTCGGCATTCTGCGCATGTATTTTTTAAGCATTGTTCAGAAACAGCGTCCCATCTCACATTCCACTTCTTTATTTCTATTATGATCCTGTGCAGTTCCAGCCCCTTTTTTGTGAGTGCGTATGTTGCCGTGTTCTGGCTGTCCGGACTGTTCTGCTTCGCTATCACGCCCAGATGTTCAAGCTCCTTCAGCTGCAGTGACAAGGTTCTGGGCGTAATGTCTTTTGTCCTCACAAGAAATTTATTGAACCCGTCAAATTTGCCGAAGGCTATTTCTTCTATTACCGGAATAGACCATTTCTTTCCTATGATATGGCTTGATTCAACAACCCGGCACACCATGCTTATCGCTACCAATTTTGATACTGGATAGTATTTGTACACGTGCGGATAAAAAGATTCAGGTAATGACATGAGGGATGCGGTTTTATTTGCACACATCATTCTGGGCGCGGCGCTGGCGGTGCTGTCAATAATTATTCTGCTTGAAATGAAGAAGAGAAAATCTTCCATTCTGAGGCCGCTTTCCGTCCTGACTGCTGGACTAAGCTGGTCCGTGCTGGTCCCGGCAGGCATCCTGTACATAAATTTCTATCCCGCAACAAAAACACTCATAAAGGCCGGCGCGTGGCCTTGGGCGCATTCTATTTTCATGGAAACAAAGGAGCACTGGGGACTGCTGCTTCCGGTGATAGCGACGGTTGCAGCCGGCATGGTCCTCACGGGTAAAATACAGGAAAGCAGGAAATGGTGGCTTCTGCTGATTGCGGTTACCGTATTAATAGGCGTGATGGGAAGGGTTGTCAAGCTGGGGGCATTTGCATGAAAAGGAAATTCAATTTCTATCTTGGCGCAGCAGCGAGCGCATGTCTGCTTGCAATTCTGGTTATAGTGGCAGAGCTTGCGGCGCCTTTCAAAACGCTTCTGCAAACGCTTTTTGGCCACCACTGGATCGGAAAGGCTGTCATCGTGGCGCTGGTTTTTGTTGCAGCCGGCTTTCTGGTCAAGGAAAAGAAACCGCATGAAAAGCTGGCATGGTACAGCGCTGTCGGCAGCATGGCCGTGATATTCCTGTTTTATGTGATTGAGTTTCTTGTGTGAGCCGAATGAAAAAAAAGAAGGTTCTCAAAAAGCGTAGCTTTTCGGAATCTCGGAGAAGCTTCGCTTCTCCCAAGATTCAGAAAGGCGTGCCTAAAGGCAGGATAGTTGTTCTGGCTGTAATCATTGTTTTTGTCGGCGTGATAGCGTATTTTTTCATCTCGTCGGAGACGCTAAAGCCGGGTGAAATCCCGTCGTATGTGACAGGAGATATGCGCACGATGTACGAATGGGCCGCAACGCCTGAAGGCAAAGCCCTGCTCGAGCAGATGCCGTGCTATTGCGGCTGCAAATATGATGGGCATATGCACACAAGGCACTGTTTCTGGCGCGATGACGGCTCGTTCGACAAGCATGGAATAACTTGTTCTGTATGCTTTGACATAGCGAAGAAGACGAAGCAGATGCACGAACAGGGGATAGATATCTGCACCATAAGGAAGGATGTAGACAAATTCTACGAGCCTAACAAGCACCTTGGCACGGACACTCCAATGCCTGCGGGTTGTGCATAGAATGGGAACGGCGCACTCAGAGAAGTGAAATGACATGAAAAAATCATTATACTTTGCACCCCTTGTTGCCCTGCTAATCGGGCTGCTTATAGGAATAATTGGAGCAACCCTGCAACAGACGCAGCAACAGGCAACAGGAGAGGTTGAACTTGCCTTTAAGCAACAGGGAAATGTGGGGCAGGTTGTCCCGTCTGAAATAGCTTATGCAATGCGCCAACAGGGGCAGGACGTTGTTCTTGTTGACGTGCGCGAAAAAGAGGAATGGGACGGAGAGCATATACCAGGCGCGGTATGGATTCCGCACAGCAAACTAAAGGAAAATGACACTGAAGCGTGGGGTATGCTTGAGAATCTTGCAAAAACACACCAAAACGTTTTCACCTACTGCGGCGCAGGACACAGGAGCGGTTTTATTGCATCAAAAGCGCAGGAAAAAGGACTAGGCAATGTTTTTAATCTCGACGGCTTTTCATTCTGGAAAACGAAGTACCCTATTATAAAAGGCAAATCAAACCCGGACAAAGAGGCAAAGATAATTCATCTGGATGAGGCGTATTACTACTATACAAGCTTTAACGATGTCGACTTTGTCGATGTGCGGGAAATAGAATCGATTGAACTTACCGGCGGCAATGTTATCAAAGGCGCTAAATGGATTCCTCTCTCAGAATTGGCAAAAAGACTTGACGAAATCAACTGCGATCACGATACTGTTTTTGTTTGTGAAGGAACCTGGGATGGCGGTGAGTGCTCTGCCAGCCCTGCAGCCGCGAAAATAGCTATAGAAAGAAAAGGTTGCAAGGCGGGGAGGATGAAGTATCTCCTCGAAGGTCATGGCGCATGGGAGGCTGCAGGCTATCCTGTTGAGAAAGCTGGATGACACGGTTGAACATCATGGTAAAAAAAGAGATTTGGATTGTCCTGTTGTTAGGAGCCAGTGTAGCAATTAGCGGGTGCGCTTCGCCGCAAGAGCAGAAAATATCTACTGCTGCTCTGGATTCTTTTGCCCAGTGCATTACGGAGAACGGTGTAAAAATGTACGGTTCATATATCTGCTCTGCTTGCTTGGCCCAGATAAAAATGTTCGGAGGTCATGGAGGTTCTTTTCGGTATATTGATTATATCGAGTGCCATCCACGGGGTATAAATCCACAGACAGAGCTTTGTTTAAAAAGAGATATTAATAAAACGCCAACGTGGATTCTTGAAAAGGAGGGGACAGAAATTAAAAGGCTTGAAGGATTACAGACCTTCGAAACATTATCAGAGTTTTCAGGATGCAGTTTGGGATAAATATGGCCGAACAGATTACATTAGGGATAATAGTCGCGGCGGCGCTGGCCGACAGCATAAACCCGTGCGTTTTCGGCGTTCTGATATTCCTGCTCGCTTACATGACGAGGGTTTTCAAAAACAAGGCGAGAATGCTGCTTGCCGGTCTGATTTACATAACGGCCGTTTATACCACGTATTTCCTGCTGGGGATGGGCATATTCACGCTGGCGTATACAGCAGGCCTGGCAAAGCCGTTCTACAATCTCGCAGCCGTGATAGCAATACTTGCGGGCCTTTTTGAAATAAAGGATTATTTCTGGTACGGCCGCGGGTTTTCTTTGCAGATCATTCCGGGCGGCGCGAAAAGGATAAGGCACTATTCGCGCGTCATGGAAAGACTGGAAACAAGCCATCCGGCAGTGAGCTTGCTGGTGGCAGCTGCACTCGGCGTTTTCGTCGTGTTTGTCGAACTGCCGTGCACAGGCGCGCCTTATCTTGCCATACTTGGCATGCTTTCAACGGGTAATCTTGCCGAAGGCATACCTCTGCTGCTGCTCTACAACCTGATATTCATACTGCCGCTTTTCATTATCATAGGCCTTGTATATGCCGGCCACACATCCAAGAAGCTCGAGAAATGGAGGAAAGAGCAGCGCGGCTTGATGCGGCTGCTTATCGGCCTGTTCCTGCTCGGGCTTGGAGCTTACATGATATGGGCGGTAGTCTGACCGGCCATCTTCAGAGAACTTTGTTCTCTGGGATCCCAAAGAACTTCGTTCTTTGAGGAAATGCGTGGCTTTCAGAATAATAAGACAGCACAGGAATGGACAGATGCTTTCAGACTTTACTACAATTACATAAGACCGCATACAAAATTCAATGGCTTAACGCCCTCACAAATAGCAGGGATAAAGCTTAACTTACCAAAGAACCGATGGGAAGGTCTTTTAAGATTAAGTTTAAAAAAGTAAGTATGCCAAATCCTATAGAAACTTTAGGCAAAAAATTCATATTTGACTTTGAAAGAAAAAGAGGCAAAAACCCGAAAAATGAATCTGGAAAAGGTTATGATATAATATCAAGTGGTAGATTCATTGAAATTAAAGCCCGTCAAAGAGATTATCCTGTATCAGCATTCTTTTTCTTATCAAAGGAACAATATAAAATGCTAAAGAGTAGAAAGAAGAAATCTTACATTTATGTGATTTATAATCTTAAGAAAAATCATCCTAAATTAAAAATTATTTCGAAGTCTGATGTATTTGAAGTTAAGGAAGAACCAAACTATAGACTAAAATTCAATAAAGAAAATTGGTCAAAAATAAAGTCAATAAGCCTATAAATTAAAGTTACTCCTATCAACACAAATTTAACAAAGTGATGAAATTAGGTAAAATCGACACTTAGCTTAACAGAGCACCAAATAAAGAGCTGTAAAGTAAACGTCACCTAAACTTGAAGAAGATTTATAAACTTAAGAAAAATAAAATATTGTAAAGATCAATAATTAAAAAGAGAATAAAAATATGAATCCAAACAAAGCGCTGTGGGAGAAAGGCGACTTTACCGAGATTGCCGCCTTCACGCGTCAATCTGGCGAAGCGGTTGTTAAGTCTCTCGGGATAACGACACCGCTGCGGGTTTTGGACCTCGGCTGCGGAGATGGCACTACGGCGGTTCCCCTCGCCCTTTTAGGGGCTGAAGTCGTCGGGATAGACATTGCCAAAAACCTCGTTGACGCCGGGAACAAACGGGTCGCAGAAATAGGTCTTGACAAACTAACATTCCAAGAAGGAGACGCGAACAATCTGGAAGGAGTCCCCGACCATTCGTTTGATTTGACCCTCTCTGTATTCGGCGCCATGTTTGCTCCCAAGCCCTTCGACGTAGCCAAGGAGATGGTCCGTGTCACAAAGCCGGGCGGTCGTATCGTGATGTGCAACTGGATCCCAAACGATACAACTTCATTCGTGTCGCAGCTGT
>Ga0209541_10008244_pt1 | contig 17243 bp, 14 predicted proteins | sample RifCSPlowO2_01_FD_184027 | JGI IMG/M metagenome (GOLD analysis project Ga0209541, IMG submission 184027) | Groundwater microbial communities from Rifle, Colorado - Rifle CSP2_plank lowO2_0.1 (SPAdes) (version 2) | ecosystem: Environmental > Aquatic > Deep subsurface > Groundwater | place...
ACACACGACGTGGGTTGCGCTCGTTTCCCGACTTAACGGTACACCTCACGGCACGAGCTGACGGCAACCATGCAGCACCTATCTAACACCCTCGAAGGCGGACCGACTTTCATCAGTCTTGCAGTTAGTAGTTGAGCCCAGGTAAGGTTCGCCGCTTACCGTCGAATTAAACCACATGAACCACCGCTTGTGCGGGTCCCCGTCTATTCCTTTGAGTTTTAGTCTTGCGACCGTACTCCCCAGGTGGCGTACTTAACGCGTTAGCTTTTTTAAACGGCACAGACAGGGTCGATACTGCCTATACCTAGTACGCATCGTTTAGGGCGTGGACTACCAGGGTATCTAATCCTGTTTGCTCCCCACGCTTTAGTTCCTTAGTGTCAGAAATGTTCTAGTAAGCTGCCTTCGCATTTGGTGTTCTTGCCGATATCAGCGCTTATTACGACTACACCGGCAATTCCGCTTACCTCTCCCATTCTCTAGTCTGATAGTTTCAGAAGCAGCCTCAATGTTAAGCATTGAGTTTTAACCCCTGACCCGTCAGACCACCTACGAACCCTTTACACCCAGTAAATCCGGATAACGCTTGAGGTCTCTGTATTACCGCTGCTGCTGGCACAGAGTTAGCAACCTCTTATTCATAAGGTACCGTCACGAATTCGTCCCCTATAAAAGCAGTTTACAGGCCGAAGCCCTTCATCCTGCACGCGGCGTCGCTCCATCAGGCTTTCGCCCATTGTGGAATATTCTTGACTGCAGCCACCCGTAGGTGTCTGGGCAGTGTCTCAGTCCCAGTGAGGCAGGTCACGCTCTCACGCCTGCTACCCGTCATAGCCTTGGTAGGCCTTTACCCTACCAACTAGCTGATGGGCCATAAGCCCCTCTCTAAGCGCCGAAGCTTTAAACGCGAATGACTTTTGTCCCCGCGTTGCCATCGGGTATTAATCTTCCTTTCGGAAGGCTATCCCCGTCTTAGAGGTAGGTTACTAATGTGTTACTCACCCGTCTGCCGCTAGTAATCTCCCTTGCGGGAGGTACTTCGCACGACTTGCATGCCTTAAACACGCCGCCAGCGTTCATCCTGAGCTAGGATCAAACTCTTAATAAGATGAGCGAAGCGAATCTTATTAAGTCCGGTCGAATGACCGGACAAAAAAAATTGTTCTACTCATCTGTAGAGATGATTCTTGTTCACGAAGAACAAGTTAAAAAGATTTACTTATATATAATAGACTTTGGTTCTTGTCACATTAATGTTGTCAACGATCGTTCTTTCTCCGCTTGAGAAAGAAAAAAGAGAAACCCATACTGAGTTGCTCTTTTCTCTTTCTAGTTTCTTGAGTGTAGCGATCAATCCGCCTCTGGTGGATGATCGTGCCCAGGACTTAGAAAAATCAATTAATTGTAGAAGTTGCTTGTTGAAGTTGTTATCTTTATTAACAAATGAAAAGATACCATAATCCAAAAACATTGTCAAGGGCTGTTTTATACTTTAAAACTGTGGATAAATCACGATCGTTTCATTTTCTTCTTTCGCCATTCCGCTATTTTTTTATGATCCCCGGACAGCAATATTTTCGGTACTTTTAGGCCCATAAATTCATCTGGCCTCGTATACTGCGGATACTCCACCACATTGTCATCCCGGCGAAAGCCGGGATCTTTCGTTTGTTTGGAGACCAAGATCCCGGCTTTCGCCGGGATGACAAACGAAGCTGGGATGACATGATTAAATGTTTCTTCTTTTAAGGATTCTTGATTACCCAACACGCCCGGTATCAAACGCGAAGTTGCTTCAACAATAGTGAGTGCCGGCAATTCTCCACCGGCCAAAACATAATCTCCAACAGATATTTTTTCATCCACAAATTTATATATTCTTTCATCAAATCCTTCATATCGTCCGGCAACAATTATGAGACGATCTAATTTAGAAAATTTCTCCGCCATTTTTTGATCAAACTTTTTTCCGGCCGGATCCATTATTATTATTTTAGTTTTCCCTCTTTTGTCATTTCGACCGAGCTCTTTAGCGAGTGGAGAAATCCCTTGACATTCGGACTTTAAGGGATCCCTCGACTTCGCTCGGGATGACAAATAATTAGACAAAACTCCCAACGACTCCAAACAACGATAAATCGGTTCCACTTGCAATACCATCCCCGCTCCTCCACCATACGGACGATCATCCACATGCTTTTGTTTACCCAAAGTGAAGTCACGAAAATTATGCGCGAGAATCTTAATCACGCCGGCTTTTTGCCCACGACCAAGAATACTTTCGGAACTATAACTGTTTATAATTTCCGGAAATATTGTCAGGATGTCAAACTTCATAATAAAATTAAATCAAATATCAAAAATCAAAATGGAAAATTATGGTATTCGCTACGCGAATAATATTAACATAAGTCGCAAAGCGACACAATCATTTTTCATTTTGATATTTACATTTTACACTTTAAAAAAACCACCCCAAAGAAATAATCTATTGGGGTGGCTTAAATATCTAACAGGAATTAGATACCCAGATCATCGATAGCACTAGTATCTACTGGCTGTTGTGGCTGTGCCTGTTGCTGTTGACCGGCATAAGGGGCACGACCACCAACCGGCTCGTTGATTTTCAAATTCACGCGAGCGTTGTGCTTGGCACCCACAATCTTCAAAAGAGTGCGGATGGAGCGAGCGGTTTGACCCTGACGACCAATCACATAGCCCATATCGGCTGAATTGACGTCTAGGGTGATGAGGACTCCACGCTCGTCTATAATGCGAGCGGTCTTCACATCATTCGGATTGTTGACAATCGCTTTCACGACTAGTTCAACAAACTGTTGATCAGCTTCCATAGTACAATAACGTTATTTCATTCAAAGGCAGTCTGTCGACCAGCAGCTGCTAAGTCTATATTATCAAAACTGTATTATTTGGTCAACATTATACGGCAGGAGTTTCTGTTTTTGTCTCAGCAGGAACTGCAGCGGCCTCGGCCGACGTAGCCTTGGCGGAGACGGCAGCACTAGCTTTTTTCTTTTCTTCTATTTTAGCCTGTCTGGATTTAGATAAATATACTGACTTCTTTTTCTTTCCCGTACTTATGCCGATTTTTACCAAAAGATTATTTACGGTATTAGAAGTAGAAGCGCCGACGCTCAACCAATATTTGATGCGATCAGCTAAAAATTTGATACCGGTTTCTTTGTCATGCGGATTATAAGTACCTAACAACTCCACATATTTATCGTGAGTGTCTTTTGTTTTATCGGAGACGATTAGACGGTAGCTGGCATGTTTAGCCTTGCCAACGCGTTGCAAACGGATAGTAATCATAAAAGTAATACAAAATTTAGTCAATCATCAATCTGTCATCCCGGCGAAAGCCGGGATCTTATTAGTGACATGTGTAAGATTCCGGCTTTCGCCGGAATGACAATTTAAAAAAATTAACATTTTTTATAGAGCGTGCCTAATATACTATATTACAGCCTTTTTGTCAACATCCTCATACTGCGGCACATCCTCAACTTTCACACTCAGCATATTAGAAATGCCATCGGACTTCATTACGACCCCATAAAGAGCATCAGCGGCGTGCATTGTCACGCGATTATGGGAAATGACGATAAACTGGGATTGTGCGGATAATTCCTGCATTATTTTCGTAAAACGCATGGTGTTCGCTTCGTCCAAGGCCGCTTCCACTTCATCTAATACCACAAACGGCGATGGGTTATAATTCAAAATGGCGCAAATTAAAGCTATCGATGTGAGAGTGCGCTCACCACCTGACAGTGCATTTATATTTTTAATCTTCTTTCCTGGCGGGTTTGCAATTACATCTATTCCGGTTAATACTTTCTCTTTCCGTTTATTTTCTTTCAATGACACGCCAAGATCCTGATTTTCATCAGGATGAAAATCACGCGTGTCATCCCGGCGAAAGCCGGGATCTTCCCCTTCTTCCACCTCCGGCTCGCCATAAATTTCCTCTAGCTTGGCCGAACCACCACTAAATAAAATTTGAAAATAACGATCAAATTCTTTTTTAATTTTTTTAAAAGCCGACGACCTCTTTTTCTTCATGAGTTCATCCAATTCTTCAATCATCTTTTTCAAATTATCCGTAGCACTATGTAAATCACTCAATTGACTAGTAAGAAAATCATACTTTTCTTTTGTTTGATCATATTCAGCAATTACTTCATTGTCGATACCACCGATTAGACTTAGTTGATATTTTAATTTTTGTATCTGATCGGCCAGTTGCTCTAACAATTCCATACCGACCAATTCCGGCCCACGGCTAACAATGCCCTCCAATGATTCATTCATATTTGCCAGCACTTCCTCGCGTAGAGATTCTTTTTTTGTTTCTAACTTCGCCGATTCTACTTTGAGATCATTGCGCCTATTCAAAATTTTATTTATTTCATCTTGCTTCTTTTGCATTATTTCTTGCAATGCAAATACTCTCTGCTTCTTTTCTTCTTCTTTTTGATTAAAATTTTCTATTTCATGACTAATTTTTTCTATTTCTTGATTTCCCTTACTTATATCAATATTCAATTCATCACGATTTACAGATAATTTTTTCAAATGTTCGCCATATTCCTCCGGAGTATTTTGTAACAAGGCCAATTCACTTCCCAGATCCGCCAATTCTTTTTCCGCTTTAGATAAATCCGCAGACAACAACTGACGACGAGCAATCACAGTTTGTGATTCAACTTCCAAATGCATCAGGGACGCTTTGGAAAACTCTAATTTTTTATCCAATTCAGACAAATTATCCTGTTCCACCTTAATCTGATTTTGATATTCCGCCAACCGATCTTCTTGATTCAAAAATGTTTTATTGGAAAAAGTTAAGCTGGAATATTTGCGATGACGATAGCCACCTTTCATCATACCGGTTTTTTCTACCAAATCTCCGGTGAGAGTAACCATGCGCGCGACTCCAATCCCCAATCTCCGAGCTACAATCAAATCATTGACCACGACAGTATTGCCGAAAATAAAGGAAAAAATTTCGTAAAACTTATCATCAAAATTAATTAAAGATAAAGCCAAACCTAAAACATCTCGTTCTGCCAATAAATTTTGCATTCCCCCATTAACTTCACGACCACGTATCTTATTCAAGGGCAAAAACGTTGCTATACCCAAACGATGTTCTCGTAAATAATCAATGGCGAGACGGGCCACTTCATCATCTTCCACCACTATAGAAGACAAATTTGCGCCAGCTGCCACTTCCAGGGCAAGACGGTGCTCTTCAGCTACTTCACCCAACTCCGCCACTAGGCCATAAATCTTGCCAAACTTGTGCCTATTTTCTAACACAGCCTTCACTGCCGTCAAACCGGATAGATCCCGATAATTCTGCTCAGACTGATCATTCATCATGAGCGTCTGCAAACGAGAAATATTCACTGTTGCCGCCGCCTTATTCATAGATAGTTCATCCATTTTGCGACGCTCCTCACCTGCTTTGCGACCTACCTGTTCCACTTCATCCTCAATAGAAGACAAATTATTTTTCAATTGATCATGGCTGGATTTCAATTCCTCCACTTTACCGGTCAACCATCCCACATTTTGCTGACCAGATTGGCGATACTCTGTCTGCAAACTTCCCTGCAATACAGCCAATTCTCTTTCCAAATCATTTTTCATGCGCACCGCCTCGCGATAACGCACTTGCAATTCATTGAAAACTTCTTGCCTGGTAGAGGCGCGAGCTAATTCCGCCAATTCAGTTTGCACACCTTCTAAATCTTTAAACATTTTGCGATAATTTTCTTCCACAACATTCAAATCCGCTCGGATCGCCTCAAAATCTGTTTTATTTTTATGATAAATAGTTCCATAATATTTTTCCTGCACTTCTCGCAATTCCATTTCCACTTCCTGACGTTTTTCTAATTTTTTTACTTGTCGCGCCAAAATTTTCAAACGTGGTTCCACTTCTGCCAACAATCTTTCAGCCTGCAACATATTTTCCTCTGTGTGGCGCAATTTCAACTCTGCCTGATGTTGCTTGATTTGAAATTCTTTAATACCGGCCGCTTCATCCAGAAAATCCTTGCGGTCTGCGGGACTGGAAACAAGCAGACGATCAATCATGCCCTGCCCCACAACACCATATGACCCCTGCGCGAATTGCGCTTGAGCCAACAAGAGATGAATATCATAAAGTCGTACTTGTTTATTATTTATCAAATACTCACCCTCGCCTGAACGATAAAAGCGACGTGTCACCACAATCTCCGCGTAATCTTCCATTACTCTTTTATCCGAGTTGTCTAAGACAAGAGTGACTTCAGCCATCCCAAGTTGGCCCTTTGATTCTGAGCCGGCAAAAATAATATCCTCGCTTTTCTTACCACGCAAAGTCTTCAAACTCTGTTCACCCATTACCCAGCGAATAGCATCAGAAATATTGGACTTACCCGAACCATTGGGCCCAACAATCGCAGTAATGCTAAAACGACCATCTTTCGGTGGTAAAAAATCTAGAATTGTTTTGGGGGCAAAGGATTTAAATCCTTGTATTTCCAGTCTCTTGAGATACATACTTTAGTGAAAATAGTATATCATACCTTGACATACAGCTACAATAGAGATATACTGTCCTGTTTTGTCTGTCATTCCGGTGAAAACCGGAATCTTTTCAGAAACACAACAGAGATCCCGTTTTTCAACGGGATGACAATATGCACAAAAAAACGCTATGCGTCACTTAAGCAGACAAATCCATGAACAGTTACAACTCGCTAAACGCGTGGTATTAGTCGTACACCAAAATCCGGATGGCGATGCTTTGGGCGCCGCGACTACTTTGCATGAACATCTACAAAAACAAGGTAAAGATGTTTGCATCTGGAGTTCTACCAAAGTCTTGCCACAATATGCTTTTTTACCTCATTTCCAATCTATTACTACCGACCCCGAAATTTTTTCTGCATCTGACTTGGATCTGATAGTCGTTTTAGACTCAGGAGACCTTTCATATGCTGGCATCAATAAATTAGTAATGGGTCTCGAACATAAAATTATAAACATCGACCACCACCCCACCAATCGCAATTTTGGCTTTATCAATCTTGTCCAACCGACTGCATCTTCAACCTGTGAAATGGTTTATCATTTTTTTAAACATAATCGTCTGCCAACCAATCATCGCATAGCCACTTCTCTGCTTACTGGAATTTTGACTGATACAGATAATTTTCAAAATAGCGCTACTAGCCTTAGCGCGTTTATGGCGGCCAGTGACCTCATTCGTTCCGGGGGCAATTTTAACATGATCAACCAGTGGATTGTCAAAAACAAAACAGTTAATGGATTACGTCTTTGGGGAGTTGTACTATCGCGTTTGCAAAATTTAGAAGAAGCAAAATTAGTATATACATATATCACTAAAGAAGATCTGGTTACATATAATGTATCCGAAAATGAATCAGAAGGAATTGCAAATTTTTTAAATAATATAGATAATGGCGGAGCCTGCCTTATTCTAAAAGAAATTGAAAATGATAAAATAAAAGGCAGTTTTCGCACAACTAATGAAGATTTGGATGTGGCCGCCTGGGCAAAAAAAATGGGTGGAGGCGGACATAAAAAAGCGGCGGGGTTCACAGCCTCAGGCACCATCCAAGATGTTCTCAAACAACTTTTGACGTTAAAATAAAAAAAGCCTATAATAACTGTCATTCTGAGTGAAACGAAGAATCCCTTAAATCCAGACTTCAAGAGATCCTTCACTCTGCTCAGGATGACCCACCTTCGTCAAAGCTACGGCGGGCGAAGCAATTTACCCATTTAACAATTTAACCACATGTCACAATACTTAATCCCGACAGTCATCGAAAAAACCAGCTACGGCGAACGAGCATACGATATATATTCTCGTTTGCTTATCGATCGTATTATCTTCTTAGGAAGCGCCATCGATGATCATGTGGCGAATATTGTCATCGCTCAATTATTATTTTTAGATAATCAAAACCCGGAAAAAGATATTAAAATATACATAAATTCTCCGGGCGGATCAGTTACTGCCGGCATGGCAATTTATGATACGATGCAATATATTAAAGCAGACGTATCCACAACTTGTATTGGCATGGCTGCCAGTATGGCCGCAGTGCTTTTGGCTGCCGGCGCAAAAGGTAAACGCTTTGCTTTACCAAATTCTGAAGTAATGATCCACCAAGTTATGGGTGGTATGGAAGGACAAGCATCAGACATCAAAATTCATGCTGAACACATTTTACGCATGAAGGAACGCTTAAACAAAATCTTATCCAAACACACTGGCAAAGACATTAAATCCGTAGAAAATGATACAGATCGTGACAATTTCATGTCCGCCCACGAATCCCTAAAATACGGACTAATAGATAAAGTAATTGAGTAATTTCAAGCAATTCTAAAACCCTGAGATTACTCAGGGTTTTTTAATTTAGCTAATCTTAGCCAAAATTACCAAAAACAACGGAGGCTCTCCTTGACAAAACCCTAGATTTATGCTATCTTATCTGGTTCAATTGAACTCCTAAGCCCCTTGGTTTGGGATACGGATGGGTGCAAGCTATTATGCTTTAGTATGTACCAACCCGTATCCAGACAAGCATGGGGATGTGGTGATGGGTCAGATCGGCTCCGGCTAATCTATTTCATTATCACATCTTCTTGGGTACGGTTTAAGGGGGGACTTAAAAACCCCCGGACAATAAACCACCCTCGATTAAATTCGAGGGTGTTTTTTTATATTCGTATGTATCTCAATTTATTATATCTTATTTTTCTTAGACAATTTTTTAAATTCCTTATCTTTTTTCACCACCATCTCATCCACTTTTAAGGCCAGTGCGTTTATACCCATCAAACGGATACTATTCAAAGTTCGCACTCGCGACAAAGCCACATAACCCATCCCCCGCTCAAACGATTTTGACAGATCTATCTCCGCCGCATCCAAACTCATCCCCTGGCTTTTATGCACCGTCATCGCCCACGCCAAACGCAACGGCACTTGCCGAATACTCGCCACCACAATTTCATCTTCCTCAATATTCCAACTTACAGGCGTGGCCACGATTTTACTGTCATTCCGTTTTTTATTGTCATTCCGGCGAAAGCCGGAATCTCTCGTTTGTATTATTGGATAACCATCTTCATCAAAACCAACAACCTCCCCTAAAGTACCATTTACATAACCGGCATCAAAATTATTTTTTATAAACATCACCGCCGCGCCAACCTTCAATTTTAATTCTCCCACGGCCGGATAACTTTTTCTTAAAAAATCAACAAGTTGTTTCGGACCATGTTCAATCACTTTATAAACTTTTTCTTCTCCAATAATTTTTGACAATTCAAAATCGTTGAGCGCGTCCACATTTACATTGTGCGTATAAAGTTTGGTCAGAAGGGGCGCGTGCGCGACCGGCTCGTACAGCCGAGTCTTCAACAAATTTATTTCTTCTTCCCCCGCTTCGTTAGCGCGTATTTTGTTTAAAATATTTAAAAACCCCGCGTCATCCTGCCGAAATTGTTCATCCAAATAACAAACTTTAAAACCGGAATTTTCCCAGGCGAAAGCGTGGAAAGCAAACAAGGAATCTTTGCTCACCGGAGGCAATTGAAAAAAATCTCCACATAATATAATTTGAATTCCGCCGAACGGAGAAAAAGGATTTTTAACCGCTTTGCAAATTTTATCAACCAGATCCAAACAATCGGCGTCCAGCATGGAAATCTCATCAATTATCAAAACCTGCGCGTTTTTTATTCTTTCCAACAATTCCTCGCGCCCTAATATTTTTCTAATCTGTTTTTTATTTAATTTTTTGGCGATCCCCATCCCGCACCAAGAATGAATGGTCCGGCCATTTAAGTGCGTGGCGGCAATGCCGGTGGAAGCGGTGATCCCCACTTTTATTTTCTTGCTTCTCAAATAATCAATAAATTGGTTCAACAAAAAAGTTTTTCCGGATCCGGCGGACCCGGTCAAAAAAACATTGTCTCCGGATTGTAGAATTTTTAGGGCGTGGGATTGGTTCATGTTCTTTCGCCAAATAACTCAGTCAACGACTCCTCCCAACCAAATCAAGTGGACTGACCACAAAGTTTTTCAAAAGATATGACGCAGGGAAGTGCCATATTTTCCCATTTTTTCTCTAGGCCGATCAAATTGTGGGAAGTCTTTTAATCTTGTCATATTCGCATCATTCCACTCCCGTCACATCTAAAATTGGCGTATCAGCGATAACCGGACAACTCTTCCCTGCCGGGCAAGTACTATCCGGCTGTTTACCCACACGGCAAATGTCTGCCAGGGGTCGATAATAACTATCAAAAACCGTCTTAATTTCTTCTCCGGCCGGAGTATATCTGGTATAAACAAAGCTGGTCACGGCTCCCCTATATGCTCCCTGACATTCTTTAACTCCCGGTTTTAAGTCATCAACTTCAATCGTCTTCGTTTCTCCGGCGGACATCCACCTGGACACAGTAGGATGAGTATATGATCCTCTACGACCATCCGGTTTCCCCCATAAAGTAAAAGTCAGTTTTTGTGCTTTATAATCAACAGCTGTTTGTAATAATAAATAATTACCGGTATCATTCAAAAATTTAAAATCAACTACCGGATCATACACGGTCGCATCAGTGCCGGGCTTCTGATTGACAGGATCTAAATAATAATTTACAACGAGAGAATGGTTGCGTCGTTCCACAATAGGCATGCCGGAATTCATCGCCATATGAAAAAGAGTGGTACCAATCTGACACATACCTCCACCTACTTCTTTAAGTATCTTATCACCCTTAATAACCAATTCAGGCAAATAGCCATTTTCCGTAGTGAAAGGTCCGGCAGCTTTAATAGTAGAAAATTCTTCGCCCGGTTGAATAATCAGTCCGTTCAAACGAGCCACGGCATTAGAAATATTTTTTATACGATTAGTATGACTGCCATAAAAAGTGGATTCCCCCACCCCAACAATATCCGTTACTCCCAATTCATTAATATCCGCCAACTTCATTTGCGGCTCTACAACATCTACTGCCAAACTAACGGTTTTCGATACGACTGATGGATGATAATTTCTTTCTCTAAAAATTTTATTCAAATCCTCATATGTTTTATCCATATTAACTGCAACACCTGTGTGACTGGTCAAAAACTCCTTAACCTTGCCATTTTCTACAATAAATTTAGCATCTATGGCCGGAAGCTCAATCCCGGTTTTTAAAGTTTCCAAATATTTTTGTACTTTTTCTTTATTTAAACCAAAAACAAATTTATCTCCATCTTTTTGCACTTCCAACCAATTGATATATTCATTTTTATCAATATTCCAATCAGTACGTATTTTAGTCTGCCCATCAACATAATTCAAACCTAAATCTCCATAAGATAACATGTCGGGTAATTCCAGACCAACATTTGGCAGATCAGCTTCCTTGACTGCCGATATGACTACTTGTTCCCTGGCAGATACCGGCGTACTACTCAATGCGGACAAATTCTCATTAATTGCGCTTACCAATTGTTTGTAATCAAAAATATGACCTGTTTTCTCTTTGATAATTTCAAATTCTAATGGATTAATATTAACAATTCTAAAATTAGCGTCATTCGGCGCCACAGCATAAGGTAACATTTTTGTTTGTAAATTTTTCACCATTGCTTCCTCATTCATGGCCACTATTGCATTAAATTGCTGTCCGGTTAAACGATAATAAAAAGGCTCTAAAATATTTTGCCACCAATCTCCACTGCGTCCAATCGCAGCAATTTGCTTAGCAGTGGCTTCAGTATCAATTTTCGCAAGCTCTACGATATTATCCGGGGATATATTATCGGACAAATCCAAATTAACCACTTTGTTACTTTCCGGCAACACTATAGAAAGTCCTTCCTTAAATAATTGATTATTAAAATCTTCCAGTAAGCTTATAACTTCTGCAAAACTTTTTTCCCCGACATATTCAGAACCGACATAAACACCGGGATAAACTCTACCTTCATAAGCATGCAAATAACCCACTGCGCCCGTCGCAAAAACAATTACAATAATACAAAATAAGCCGGCTATGTATAAGCCGACACGATGCCAATTTATTTTTTTCTTTTCCAATGGATTAAGATTTTCAGCCAAAGACATATTATTCATCCATAATCATTATGGGAATATTGCTATTAATGATAACTTTAGGCAGACGAATAACTAATACACCATTGCGATATTCAGCTTCCGCCATTTCAACACGCACATCCGCCGGTAAAACCACCGTACGAGAAAATTTGCCCCAATAACATTCGTTGTGAAAATAGTGAGCATCGGGCGGTATGGGCGATGGTCGCTCGCCACGAACAGTCAAAAGATCATTATGTAAATGTAATTCTATGTTCGCCGGAGGTGTGCCCGCCATAGGCGCTGCAATAAATAACGCGTCGGCAGTCTCTGCCACATCAACACTCAATTTTCCTTCTTCATGTGAAATTTGCCATTGCTCATTGCTTTCTTGCAGAGGCAATGAAATTTTGTGAGCGTCTCCTTGATACATAAAATAACTGTCATTCCGGCGAAAGCCGGAATCTTATCAAACAACGATATTATAACAAAATATGGCTAATCACGCAACACAAACACTTTATCGTTCGTTCGCACGGGTGAAATTACTTTTATTCCCACCGACTCTCCTTTTTTTGCCTCTTTTACCGGTTTACCTTCGATTTGCATCGATTCGACAGCACCTTCTACAAAAGTTTTAGAGCCTTCAAAGATAATCTTGTCGCCCACACCGATTCCGCGATGATTTAATTTAATTTCAGCTACCCCAATTTTGGGCAAATAATGATAAACATGTCCAACTAGTACTTTCTTCACTGAAGCCACATTATCCGCCTTCTCATAATTAATCCCCTCTCGGCTCGGTGTGGAAAAATAAAAACCTGTCGAAAAACCACGATTATACACAGTAGCTAATTCTTTTTTCCACACCTCGGCCTTCTCCCGAGTGAATGTACCGTCAAAAAAACTATCTACTGCTTCACGATAACATCTTGCGGTTACGGCGATATATCTAGGATCACGACGTCGCCCCTCAATTTTAAAAGAAACGACTCCGGCTTTAATCAACTCCGGCATATATTCGATCATGCGCAAATCTTTGGCGCTTAAAAAATATTTACCTTCTGTTATAACTTGGGATCCTTCGGTGTCGGACAACATCCATTGTTTACGACACGGTTGCGCGCATACCCCACAGTTAGCCGAAATGCCATACAAATAGGATGACAAGACGCATCGGCCGGAAATAGCCACGCACATCGCGCCGTGCACAAATGCTTCGAAATCAACTTTTGTTTTAGAATGCATCTTTTTAATCTGGTCGAGGGATAATTCTCGCGCCAACACCACGCGCTTGGCGCCTAATTTTTTATAAAATTCCGCGGTACGCCAATTTGACACATTTGCCTGAGTAGATATGAAAAAATTAATTTTCACTTTTCGAGCGACCTCAATCGCCCACGGATCCCACACGATTACCGCATCCACTTTATCTGCTTTTGCTTTCTTGATAATTTTTTCGGTGAGTTCTAAATCACGATCATAAACCACGGCATTTACAGTAAGGTATGCCTTTATTTTATTTTCATGACAAGCATCTACAAATTTACCCATGTCTTTCATGGTTATTGCGCCGGCATGGGCGCGCAAACTCAAATCCGGCAAACCAAAATATACAGCATCGGTATAATCCTTACAGGCTTCCAAGCTCGCCCAATCGCGAATCGGACTCATTATTTCCGGACGCTTATATTTATTTTTTTTACTTAACATATTTTATATAAAATTGTTATCCTATTGTCATCCCGGTGAAAACCTGGATCTTTTTAATTCCAGACTAAGATCCCGGTTTTCACCGGGATGACAGATAAAAATTATTTTCAAAACACTTTCATTATATAAGATTGATATGCTTTAGGCAACGATGTGTATAATTACTCGTACCGATGACTAAAGTATGATATAATAAATAAAATTTATAAATTAAATAAAAATTATGAAAAAAAGAAAACAAACAAAGACGATGATCGGCCAGGCGACGCTTGTTATAACCTGCGTCATTGTCGCCTCTTTCTTTGTAGCCGGCAATCTAGTCTTAGTGAAACAATATGGTTTGACCTCAGACTCCGGTAAATATTTCCAAAAACAATCTCAAATAGAAAATTCCGGTTGTTGGTGGAGATGATAAATATTTATAAAAATAAAATTCCACCATTATAATAGTGAGTGGGAGTTTTTTATTTAATTGTCTTGCTTATTAGATTATGTTAATGTATTAAGTGCTTTAAGATTATCACGCCGCGCTTTTCTGTCATCCTGAGCATAGCGAAGGATCCATTAAAGCCAGAATTTAAGAGATTCTTCGTTCCACTCAGAATGACAAGTATGCACAAATGCTTTAAATTATTTTTTTTGATCATATTACTCGGTGGATTTCTAATATCTCCACCTGTTTTTGCATTAACCGGCAATGAATCACAAGCAGAACTGGAACAACAACTGAAAGACATCGAACGACAAATTGAAGAATTTAGTGGTCAGTTATCTGTGACTCAAAGCCAAAAGGCGACACTGGCAAACAAAATAAAAAGTTTAAAAAACCAACAAACGGCTTTAAATTTACAAATTAAATCAACGACACTTAAATTAAAAAATTTAGACAAACAAATTGATACGGTAGAAAATAATATCGAATCCAGCCTCGATGAAGAAAAACGTATAAACAAAGCCATTTCCACTTTGATTCGTCAAATTAATTATACGGACGAAAATATAATCTTCTCACTTTTATCCGCCAACGGTTTATCTGACATTTTTAATAGAATACAAAATTATTTAGGTCTTACCGGAGCATTAAAAAAATTAGAAGAACAAAATAAAATCGTTAGAGCTAAACTACAAGTACAACAAGCTGATTTGGAAGACAAAAAAATAGATACGGACAATTTATTACAAATTAAATCAATTCAGGAGCAAGGATTGAAAAGCACTTTAGGCGAACAAAACCAATTATTGACTGAGACCAAGGGATTGGAAAGTAATTATCAAAAAATGCTAAGTGATAGCAAAAAAAGAGCCGGTGAAATCAAAGGAAGAATTTATGAGTTATTTAATACCGGCAAACAGATTACTTTTGGACAAGCGGTGGATATTGCTAAATGGACTTCTGAACTTACCGGCATACGAGCAGCTTTCGTACTAGCAGTACTCACTCAAGAATCAAATCTAGGAAAAAATGTTGGCACTTGCAACAGAGTCGGCGACCCGCCAGAAAAAAGCTGGAAAGTAATTATGAAACCCACCAGAGATCACGAACCTTTTAAAACCATCACTGACGAATTGGGCTTACCTATTGATACCACCCCCGTCTCCTGCCCAATGCGCAATAAAGATGGCAGTCAAAATGGTTGGGGTGGAGCCATGGGCCCAGCGCAATTTATACCCTCAACCTGGATGGGATATAAAAACAAAGTTGCCACATTAACCGGCAAGGCTGCAAATCCCTGGGATATACGTGATGCTTTTCTAGCTTCTGCAATCAAACTTCGAAACGACGGCGCGGATGGGACGGATGACGGTGACTGGAAAGCGGCGATGAAATATTTTGCGGGATCAGTGAATTTAAAATATAGATTCTATGGCGACAATGTACTAGCCACAACTAAACAGTATCTGGCAGACATAGCTGAACTACAATAAAAAAAATCGCCCGTTCATTTGACTAGGCGATTCTATTTTTTACCAATTAGTAACGACGACGTCTCATTCCTCCACTACTTCTTGTATCCATTCGTCTCTGTGGCGGACGCGCTTGGCGATATTGCTCGCTGGATCTTATTACTTGATAGCCAGCACTAACAACTCGACGAGGCGGCAAAACCGGCAAGGCGACAATTGGAATAGTTTTTTTGATAAGTCTTTCAATTTGCTTAATATCCATTCTTTGTTCCGGACCGGCAAATGACACAGCTTTACCAGCGCTTCCGGCACGACCGGTACGGCCGATACGATGAACATAATCTTCAGAATTATCCGGTAGATCATAATTTACCACGAGAGTTATATCGTCCACATCGATACCGCGAGCGGCAATATCTGTCGCTACCAGCACGCGATATCTTCCGGTCTTAAAGCCAGCCAAAGCAGCCTGTCTTTGGGCCAAGGATCTATTGGAATGAATTTCAACTGCAGTATGACCCATGTCTCTTACACTTGCGGCAATTTTTTTTGCGCCGCGTTTAGTACGTGAAAAGATTAGAGCAGTACCGGCATTATCTGTTAATAATTTATCCAAAAGTTGAGTACGAGCTTCTTTAGATACAATGAAAATTTCTTGCTCAACATTAGTAGCGGCAGTACCGGCAGGCGCTACTTCAATGCGCCATGGCATTTTCATGAAACGAGCTGCCATTTCTGCAATTGCTTTCGGCATAGTGGCCGAAAACATAAGAGTTTGACGATCCTTTGGAGCAAAGCCTAAAATTTGTTTAATCTGAGGAGCAAAACCGATATCAAACATGCGATCGGCTTCATCCAAGACAATCATCTTTATTCTATCCAACGAAAGATTTCTTTGCTGTAAATGATCGATCAAGCGACCTGGGGTAGAGACTATAATATGAGGATTGCGTCTAATGGACTGGACCTGTTGGTAAGATGAAGCGCCACCGATAAGCACCACGGTACGCAAACCGAAATTCTTTCCAATACTTTGCAACACATCATTCACCTGCAAAGCCAATTCACGAGTAGGAAGTAAAATCAAACCTTGACCTTTATTTTGGCCAAGCAATTGAATCATAGGTACACCAAAAGCCAAGGTTTTACCCGTGCCTGTTTGGGCGATACCCACGATATCTTTACCTTCTAAAGCCGCCGGAATACATTGATGTTGAATCGGCGTCGGCGAAGTAAATTGCAACCTCTTTAATTCAAGAAGTAATTCTGGAGCGATGCCCAGTCCATCAAAACTAGGCACAACATTAGTATTATGTGTCATAAAAAATATGTGACCCGAGTTCCTACTGAGTCACATATTGACACAAAAAGAGGTTCGAGTCTTTGGCCGTTAAAACAGCCAAGGTTAATTAGAATGATTAAGTATAGCACAAAAAAGCGTTCTTGTCAATAGAACGCCTTTTATGGCAG
>Ga0209541_10008245_pt1 | contig 17240 bp, 18 predicted proteins | sample RifCSPlowO2_01_FD_184027 | JGI IMG/M metagenome (GOLD analysis project Ga0209541, IMG submission 184027) | Groundwater microbial communities from Rifle, Colorado - Rifle CSP2_plank lowO2_0.1 (SPAdes) (version 2) | ecosystem: Environmental > Aquatic > Deep subsurface > Groundwater | place...
CAGCTCCAGTTTTGCACTCGGTACTCGGTGACTCCGATTACACGAACGCATGCGTTTGTTTTCCATGTCATAACAAAACCCTCACTGCAAAACTGGGGCTGGGCGGCCTGTTTTATTGGAAAGCGGGAGATTTCCTCGAAGCTCTGCTGTCTGCGTCTGCCTGTGCGTGGACGCACGCAGACAGGTCTACCTGTACCTCATATATTCTATTGACATGGGTATGGATGTGCGAAGTTTACGCATGAACTTGCTACTTTCCTAGAGCGTATGGTATGCTCTCAACGATGGTTTCCCTCCAAGGCATCCTGCCTTACATACAGATAATATTGGGCGCACTCTTGATAGTCGCTATCATATTTCAGCAAACCGGAGCATCGCTCGGCGGCGCTTTTGGCTCTGATAACTTTTCCACCGGTTTTCACACCCGGCGCGGCTTGGAGAAGACCCTTTTCCGTGCTACCATAGTCCTCGGTATTCTCTTTGCCTTATCGGCACTCGTCAATCTTCTTATTAATTAAAAAAGGCACGCTATCCAGCGCGTCTCGTGCGTGTTTAGAACAAAATGGACTCATATCCGGACAATTCATCTCATGCCGCTTCATCGGATCCGGCCAATACGTTGACCAAATTACGCGGCTTTCGCCCTCTCTCTCGTCTGGAAGAGCTTCTTCCTACGTTCTCATCTTCGGAGCGCCTTATTCTGTATATCCTTACCGCGGTGCTCGCCGTCAGTGCTTTGGTGCTTCTCACCGGTGCCAACGCGCAAGTCTCTGTCATTGTCCCCGCAAGCGGCGGTTCGCTCACAGAAGGCGTTGTCGGCACCGCACGGTTCATTAACCCGCTCTTGGCACTCTCAGAGTCTGACCGTGGCTTGACGCTCCTCACCTATTCTGGCCTTACGCGTGCACGCGCCGACGGCTCCATAATTCCAGATCTGGCATCCTCATACAAAATATCCGAAGACGGCACGACCTATACGTTTACGTTGCGCCCCGACATAATCTTTCACAACGGAACGCCTATAACGTCTTCCGACGTTATGTTCACCGTGCAGATGGCGCAAAATCCGGATATCAGGAGTCCGCACAGGGCTGATTGGGAGGGTGTCTCAGTCTCCACTCCCGATCTTACGACAGTCGTATTTACACTTCCCCGTCCTTACGCGCCGTTTTTGGAAAACACAACGTTGGGTATTCTCCCCGCACATTTGTGGCAAAATATTTCTACGGAGGAATTCTCGTTCTCCTCGCTCAATACGAAACCAGTGGGAAGCGGACCGTATCAAATAAAGGAGGTAACGACTGATAAGACGGGCGCCGTTACGCGCTATGAGCTTGCGCCTTTCAAGAATTTCACTCTGGGAACCCCATATCTTAAGAAACTAACTTTTTTGTTTTTTCCAAATGAGAATACGCTCATTGATGCATGGAACGCCGGACGCATAGACAGTTTCGCGGGTATATCACCTTCGGAGCTCGCGCGTTTGAACCGCAATGTCAACATCATTCGTGCGTCATTACCCCGTATATTCGGCGTCTTTCTTAATCAGGACCATGCGCCGATCCTGGCTGATCCAGCGGTTCGATCGGCGCTAGACGCCGCCATAGATAAGCAAAAAATTGTAGATTCCGTTCTTGGCGGATACGCGACCGTTCTCGATAGCCCTATTCCCCCTAGCATCCTTCCAGAGAAAAATGATGGGACAGCATCCGTAAGTCCTGAGGTGGACCTTGTTGAATATAAAGAACGGGTGGCCGACATTCTCGAACGAGGCGGTTGGAAATTCGAATCACCTGCCGATTTGTCAGCCAAAGCTTCTGAACAAGAAGAAACTTCAACGTCAACCATTAAAAAGAAACCGACTTGGAGAAAGAAAGGTAAAGAGCTTACGTTCACGCTTGCAACTGCGGACTCACCGGAGCTTGTTGCAACAGCCGAAGCACTCGTCACCATGTGGCAAACAGCGGGAATTAATGCAGACCTTCACGTGTATTCTCTTTCAGAACTGAACACAAGTATTATTCGACCGCGCGCATACGATGCTCTTCTTTTCGGAGAGGTCGTGGGACGTACGCTTGATCTCTTCGCATTCTGGCACTCTTCACAGAGAAACGACCCAGGTCTTAATCTTGCAATGTACACGAATGCCCGTGCCGACAGCTTCCTGGCACAAGCACGCACCACCACAAACCGCAAAGAGCGCGAAACGCTTTATAGATCGTTCGTCGAGATAATCAAGAAGGAAAAACCCGCCGTCTTTCTTTACGCGCCTCAACTTATTTATGTGCTCCCCGAAACAATACTTGGCACTGAATTCGGCGTACTTGCGACATCGGCGGAACGATTCCTGAACGTGTATGAGTGGTATACCAGTACGGAGCGCGTATGGAGTGTATTTACCAGCGTATCAGAATAATCCGATATATCTTACTGGCTTTTACTGCATTAAATTACTTACCGCATATGCCCCCTACTCAACCTGGCTCCTTCAGCTCCATACCCTCTCGCCCAAACTCTGGCGCTGGCGAGCGAAAACCTCCTGCACGCCACGGAACATCTGCGCCTCGCAGACGGTTCCCCGGCCGTGGCGGAGGACGTAAGTCACGTCCGCCGCGCCGTGGCCGCACGCGCCTTGAGCACAGACACGAAAGCCGACCGCGTGCATCTTCCGTTATTCCTCCGCTCTCAACTGATACCGTTCGTGTCGTTCCCCTCGGCGGTGTGGAAGAAATTGGTCGTAACATGACCGCGGTTGAAATAGGGAATGATATTATTATTCTCGACTGCGGGTTCCAATTCCGCGAGGATGAAACACCGGGAATCGATTATATTCTTCCTAACACCGGTTATCTTGAAGAGCGGCGCGACAAAATACGCGGCCTTCTAATTTCACACGGGCACTTGGATCACATTGGTGGAATTCCTTATATCCTCGATCGCATCGGCAACCCGACAATATATACGCGGCGACTTACTGGAATGATGATTAAAAAACGACAAGAAGAATTCTCTCACCTGCCGGAGATTCGCGTGCGCGAAGTCGAAAAAGACGAAGTAATAAAACTAGGTAATTTAACTGTACGATTCTTCGGTGTCACGCATACGGTACCAGATTCCATGGGAATCATCATAGAAACACCGTGGGGTGATGTTGTTTTCACTGGTGACATCAAGTTGGACCACGAAAACGGCGAGCCGACAGAAGAGGAGCATCAGGGGTTCTCTGTCTTCCATCACCGAAAAGTCTTAGCGCTTCTCATGGACTCCACGAACGTTTGGCAACCGGGGTGGTCTATTTCCGAGCGTACGGTGTATCGTACAATCGAAGAAATAATCTCACGACCCTCTAAGGGGCGCCTCGTCATCGCCATGTTCGCTTCCCATCTGGAGCGTCTCATACGCGTCGTGGATTTTGCCGAAAAATACAACAAAAAGATAGTTATTGATGGGCGTTCGATGCGTACAAATATCGAGATCGCGCGTGAACTAGGCATCATCAAATACAAAGACGGTACTGTCGTCGCTGTCGAAAATATGGGAGAATATCCGCCCGAAAAACTCATAATTCTCGCCACGGGCGCCCAGGGAGACGAATTCGCTTCGCTTGCGCGCATTGGCAATAAAACACATAAGTACATACGTTTACAGCCGACCGACACGGTAGTTCTTTCGTCCTCTGTCATACCCGGTAATGAACGCGCGGTACAAAAATTGAAAGACAACCTTTCGCGACAGGGCGCTCATATCATCACATACCACGCAAGCGATGTTCATGCTTCAGGCCACGGCAATCGTGAAGAGGCGGCGTGGATACACCGTCAGATAAAACCAAAGTTCTTTGTTCCCGTGCACGGATACCATTACATGCTTCGGGTACACGCCGACCTCGCGGTAGAAATGGGCGTTGCATCTGAAAATGTCTCGATCCCGGACAATGGTTCCATTATTGAAATACAGGGCGGCGGACAAAAAATCGTAAGATTGCCAATGAAAGCGCCTTCGGAATTGCGCGTGGTTGAAGGTCATACCGTCTCTCAACTTTCAGACGTCCTTATGCGCGACAGGAAAGCGCTTGGCCAAGAAGGGTTCTGTGTTGTCGTTGCAACGGTAGATAGACGTACAGGTAAGCTCCATAAATCACCCGATATTATCTCGCGTGGATTCGTCTATCTGCGCGACAACAAGGAATTGATGGATCAGACGCGACTGATAATCAGAAAGAGCGTTGAATCGTCCATGCGCAACCCGCGCGCCATGGATTTGGACGCTGCACGCGAAGACCTCGCGGAAAATGTCGCTCGCTTTCTCCTTCAACGTACATTGAAATCCCCCATCGTGATACCTGTTATAGTCAGCATATAATATATGTTGTATGCTTGCGGTGAATGTATCCGACACTCGGCGCAAAATATACGTTAGTAACTTCTTTTTCAGTCTGCAATTCGGACTGGCATTCTTCTTCAATGCGACATTTCTTTCATCCCTCGGGCTTTCGGAAAAAATGGTGGGCATAGTCTTCGCGCTTTCGTATGCCGCATCGCTTGTTCTCCTTTTTTCCGTGCCCTTACTTTTGCGCAAATTTGGTAATTACAGTCTTTTCTTTTCTTCTTCTGTCTTTTTAGTCTGCGTATCTGCGCTGCTTGCATTCTCTCTGTCACCCATCGCATCTGTTCTGCTTGTCGCCACCCTTATTGTACTGAACATTTTCCTCTATACACTCCTGGACATCTTCCTAGAATCTGCCGTGGATTCTACCGACGGTATCGGTAAAGAGCATGGTCTTTTCCTCACCGTAACACATGGTGGCCGTATCGTAGCCCAACTTGCCGCAGGTACTCTTCTCCTTTGGGGAGGATTTACCTACCTCTATGGAACGGTTGCTGGGGTTGTTATTATTCTCGCATTCATAACAGCTTTCTTCCTTCGCAACGTACGAGAACCTGTATATGAAAAACTCGACTTCGCGAGTGTTCTACTCCGACTTTATTATTCGACGGACATGCGTCACGTCTTCAAACTACAATTTTTGTTGTATTTGTTTTATAGCATTATGGCCGTCTACACACCTATATATCTCTACGAATACGTCGGCCTATCGCTTGGAGAGATGGGTATAGTATTTGCGATAATGCTTGCTCCGTTCTTTCTTCTTGAGATCCTAATCGGAAAGTTTGAGGATGTACGGGGCGAGAAAGGGGTTTTGATGTATGGATTTCTTATACTCGCCGTAACCACTGCTGCGCTTTCATTAATCTCGACATCCTCGATTGTCATTTGGACTGTAGCATTATTTGCCACTCGTATCGGCGCTCTCATGGTAGAAATGGGAAACGACGTTTATTTCTTCAAGCATATCGATGCAAGCAAAGCGGCAGAAGTCGCGGCCTTTCGCGCGCTCTTTCCATTGGCATTTGCGATTGGTCCGTTTCTCGGAGTTGTCTTGCTTTTTTTCATACCCCTTTATGCCATATTTGCGTCTGTCGGCGTTATTATGCTTCTCGGTCTCGTAACTGCCCGCACACTTACGGATATACACTAAACATGTTCTTCAGAGACCGCGATCTTCTCCTATGCAATCCGCCACTTCCCTTTCTGTCTTACGATAAGACCGTCTCGTGCAAGCGAAGCGAGCGCTTTATCGAAGTTGCCGGCATAGTGATTCTGCACTTCGTCTATTGATTGATTATGCACAATGACATTGAGAATCGCACCACGAACCTGTCGCAAAGAACCCTCAAACTTTGACTGTTTTGTGTAGTGTGCACTCCGCATATTCACACGCACACCGGATTGCTTTAGATGCGCGCCATAATCCATCAATGCCCAGTGCCATGTTTTCGACCCGCCGAACGACGGATCGCTTTTCACAATCCTCCGCGCGATTGAAAATATCTCCGAGTCCCTCACTTTCCCGTTCCCAAACTTTAGCCGACCGTCAGAGATTTGGGAACGAAAGAAATGATAGATGAATGCGGTGCGAATGTTGGTTTCTATTAGGATTTCCGGCTTGTTCCATGCGAAAACGCGAACGGCTTTTGCCGTGTAGTCTCCTACCCCCGGCAGTTCGACAAGCTCATTATAAAGATGCGGCACCTTTCCGTTATACTTTTCGACTATTTTTTCGCCGCGTCGTACAGAAATTTCGCTCGCCTGTTATACCCAAGCCCGCTCCACACTCTCAAAACGTCCGCGAGTGGCGCTTTGGCGAGAGTGCGCACCGCCGGATATGCATTGAGAAATTCTCGGTATTTCTTGCTGACGCGAGAAACCTGCGTCTGCTGAAGCATCACCTCCGACACTAAGATGCGATATGGGTCTTTCGTGCGGCGCCAAGGCAAGGTCTTGCGACTATGTTTGGCAAAGTGGTCCCAAACAATCCTCTGAAAACTTCGTGTGTCACACATGACTTTGTAATGAGAGCACAAAACACAGATGTGCACAAAACACAAATAAAGACCGAAAACACAAACTTATCAGAGACCAAAACGAATGCAGTGTTTGTGCTTTCAGTAGTTTGAATTTTGTGTTTTGTTTGTGTTCTGGTTCCTGTGCTTTGTGTTTTGAACGTGAACTACAATTCGTAAATGACATCTTTTCGTTCTACGACAACCTTCCATTTCATTCTCCTCGCATGTCGGTACAATTTCATATTCGGATTGAAGCAAACGGGCCTCGCGACCACTTCCAGAAAGGGTATGTCGGATTCAGTGTCCCCAATGCCGATGGAATGCGCAATCGTTAATCCTTCTTTCTCGACAGCGCGCTTAAGGACATTTGCTTTGTTCAGTATAAGATGATCATCTACCATGCGCCCCGTAAAACAATCTTGCGGACCTATTTCGTATACAATACCGTACGCCTTATCGAATCCCATGCGCGGGCAAAACTTATCCAGCACGGTTTTTGGAGAATGTGAGACAGCAAGCAGGAAATATCCACGTTCCTTCAGGTTTTTCAAAAGCTCGCGCGTGTATCGGTACACTCGTTTCCACTGCGCCTCTACTACGTCCTCTGCCGCGTCAGCTAAGACACCATAGTGAATTCCTTTAAGATGGCGGTTAAACGCCCTCACGACCCCATCAATGTATTCTTGATAATCGCCTTCACGGTCGAGCCACTTCTCATGTGCGTACTCGTACACCTTTCGTGCCTCCTTCGGAAAAGCTCCTGTATCAACCAGTCTGTCCACTACCTGTATTAACAAGCTCGAACGAAAGATCGTCCCATCTACGTCGAAAACTGCAATTTTTCGTTTTTCGCCCATGCTACACTTTCAAACCGACCTTACCGGATGAACCGACTTTCTGCAAGATATCTGAATGAAATGTGTATGTCGTTTCTTTCTGTCTTACGAAACGATCTTCGGCAAGTCGCACAAGCTCCAGCACAAGCTCCATATTGGAGACACCCGCCTTCTTCCAGTTGTGGTGATAGAGACTTCCCGGGAGCGTGTTTACTTCGTTTACATACATCTCTTTCGTATCCGCGCGTATAAGAAAATCAACGCGCGCAATACCAGCACAACCGAGTGCTTTGTATACGCGAACACCAAGCTCTTTTACCTTATTTGAGAGATCATCATCAATATTCGCCGGAACTTCACTATATGCACTATTGGCTCCACTCCCTTCACTCTTTTTACCATTAGCAAGATATTTATCATTAAAATCAAAAAACTCCGTCTTATTGAGCGGGCGTTCGCATTCTGCTACTCGCGGTTTATCATTTCCCATGATAGGAAGTGTTATCTCAATAAGTGGCTCGACGGCGTTCTCCACCAAGACCTTGTCGTCATAGTGGAGAGCGACTTCAATCGCATTCAGAAGTTCTTTTTCATTCTTTACCCTCGTCATTCCTATCGAAGAGCCGAGGTGCACTGGCTTCACGAACACAGGCATCGAGAGAGTTTTTGCTTTCGTGAGCACTGTTTCTTTATCTTCCTTCCACTCCGTGCGCGTGAACCATACATATGGCACGACCGGCATCCCTTCCGCCGCGACGACCTGCTTCGTCAAGACTTTGTCCATCGCAACTGCAGAAGCAGCCAGATCACATCCGACGAAGGGTGCTCCCGCCATGCGCAAAAGGCCCATGAGAGAACCGTCCTCGCCATAGGTGCCGTGCATGGCGGGAAAGACAATGTCTATCTTTACCTTCTTGGATAGGAGGCCGGGCCATACAAGCTCAAGCCCGTTATCAAAAAGAAGCCCGATCTTCTTCATCTTCGCCACTTTCTCTTCCCACGCATCCTGCTTGAAAAACGCGAGGTTGTTCATCGCCTTGTCGGCGTACCATGAGCCGCCCTTGGCGATATATACCGGCCAGACGTCAAATTTCCCGTTTACAAGTAGAGAATCGATAATCGGAACGTGAGCGGTAATTATGGAAATATCGTGCTCTGCGCTTTTCCCTCCAAAAATAACGGCTATGTTTTTCCGCATATTCTTAGTATACACTCCCATTAGAAGCTCATATCCTGAAGCTCAAAGTTATTTCACGCATACTGATCCGGCCAATCGTTCTGTATCAAAATAACGTCGCCTGGGAGTGCCAACGCGCGCAATGCCGCAAGCGCGGAGGGCATATCGTCGTACCGGAGAATTTCGCCCTTGAAATCACCTGCTTGTAATCCCGATTCCATATATGAAGCAACCGAAGTGCGAATCAACACAACCTTTTCAATCCCCGCTTTTGCAAGCTGTTTTCCTATCTCCTCATGCACCTCTTTTATCCGCAGCCCAGCTTCAACAAGGCCGGGAGTAACGTAAAATCGGCGACCCTGAAGAGATGCGAGAAACTCTATCGCGGCGCGTGCACCATCCGGATTCCCGTTGTAACTATCGTCAATAAATGTAACGCCGTCGGGCCATTGTTTCGGTTCGAGTCGATGCGCGAACGGCTTTGTTTTCGCTATACCATCGCTTATCTCATGGCTTGCAAGCCCCAACCGTGACGCAATATGCACCGCCGCTGATAATGGTCCCAGTACATGAAGACCACAAACACTTGAGTGTACATTTATAGAAACACCGTTTTTCAACAGTGTAAACGTGATACCTGAAAGATCGGTGTTTGGATTTTTTACTTGCCACTCTTCTGTACCGGAACGTGTATAAAGAATATTGCCGCCTTTAGATCGCGCACGAGCAAGCTCGCTCTCTCCGTTCACATACAAGCGAGACGCATCAACACTTTCGGCAAGTTCAAATACCGTATCCGTAGTGTTCTTAAGTACTCCGAATTTTTCTAAATGTGCTTCGTTGACGCCAGTAATAATACCCCACTCGGGCCGCACCATCTGTGCGAGCTTTCGAACGTCTCCTGGATAATATTCGCCCAGTTCGAAAATAAGCACATCTTCGTCACCCTTTAGTTCTTTCACAAAGCGCGCGATACTAAGTGGAGTGTTATAACTCTCCCCCGGCGCTGCCACTTTTCTGCCTTCGGAGAGAACGGCCTTGAGAACCTCGCGCATACTAGTTTTTCCAAAAGAGCCAGCGATAGCTATTTTGATTCCTCGATGGGCGATAAGATGTTTTTTTGTACGCGCAATAAAAAATTGCTCAACAGGATATTGAGCAAAGCGCATGCAAATCACAAAAAACAGCAAACTAACCATAGCAATAAGAGGTGCTTCAAACACTAAGAGTGCCGCAAGTAAATAGTTCCACGGACTTGCTATAGTGTAAAAAACAAATACCGCGCCACTAAGGGTCGCAAGAAGAACGATCCAGCCGAGTGTAAACAGTATGACTGTCTTCGGCGTGAATGTAAGATGCTTGCGCTTCTCTACAAATCTGAAATCCTTCACTCGCTCATGCCATTTGAGGAAATCGACAATGATATATTCACTCGCCTGCAACATGTAGACGAGACTGCGAATATAGTTCCAGTGACGTCGGGACAACCAACGCTTCGCCCCGTTAACGGTCTGACGTTTATTGTTCATATGCTTTCTGGACTGATCACTTTTAGTTTATCCTGAGAATTCATATAGGTCTCGCAGGAATGTCTAAGGTAAATTTCCCTGCCAAGAGCTTTAACGGGATCATGCGAGAAACTCCGTTATAAGCCGCGACACTTCATGCGGACAATCACGATGCGGCGAATGGCCGATACCGGTAAATATTTCAATTTTGGAATCAGGTATCAATTCCGCAAAAAGTTTCCCATCTTTCAGGGGTGTCATATTATCTTCGCTTCCCCAAATGAGAAGCGTGGGGATGGATATTTTTCTGGCATATTCGGTCAAATCCTCTTTGATGGTATTGAGGTAAATTCGTGAGAGCGCTCCTGCGGCCAGGTAATCGCTTCCGAGTCTTTCATATAACTTCTTACGTAGGTATCCGCGCCAGATAAAAAAGGGCGGAATATGCATCAGTCCTTTTCCGACCTTGGCAATCAACGTGAGAAAGTGGTTCCGGGACGTTCGGTGCATTGCTACACCGGCTGATGCTACGAGAATTAAGCGGGATGGACGAAGAATGCCTTGTGCTACCCCTTTTATGGCAACCCTCCCGCCGAACGAATGCCCGACAAGTACATACGATGTCAGCCCGATCTTTGCGGTGAAATTACGTACAAAGGACGCATAGTCCCCAACATGCCAATCAAGCGGAGGGAATTCGGTCCCTCCCCCGAAGCCGGGAAAGTCGAGGCGAATAATTCGGTACTTTGATGCCAACAAAAGCGCAAGTTCGTCAAATGTGTGAAGGGTATTCATCCAGCCGGGAAGGAAGAGGAGGGCCGGCCCTTCTCCTTCATCCGTGTATTCTGTTGCAAGACCGCTAACTATAATCTTCATTCGACTATAGTACCTTATCTAGCGCGTTTTCATCCATCTCTTGTTGGCCTCCGGCCACAGTTTCGTGAGTGGGTGCTTCGTGCAGTCATGCGGACGCGCTGAGCATACGTAGCGTCCATATAAGACAAATCCGTTATTGATGTACTTCCAATCTTTCTTCGGAATGAGTTTCTCCAAATCGTGCGAGATCTTCTTGAGATCCGTGTTGTCCGAAAGGTCAAAACGACGAGCGAAACGCTTTACGTGTGTATCCGTTGGGATACCGGGCCAATCATCGAAAAGTTCCCCGAGAACTACATGCGCGGTTTTATATCCGATTCCGGGAAGCGATTGCAATTGCTCGGCTGTACGTGGCACCTTGCCGCCAAAGTCTCTCGAAACTATTTTGGCAGTAGCGATAATGTGCTTCGCCTTATTCCTGAAAAAAGGGATGGATGATATCTCACGCTCAAACACAAGTGGATCCGCGTTAGCAAAACAAGACGGTTTTTTGTACTTTTTGAAAAGTCTCTCTGTCACACGATTTACGACCTTGTCCGTGCATTGTGCCGAGAGTATAACTGCAACCGCAAACTGAAATGGTGTTTTGTACGCAAGTTCGCTCTTGGGCTTTGGATACGCACGCTTAAGGTACGAGACGATCTTGCGCGCCCTGTCTTCTCGTCCACCAGCACAACCAACAACCATAAGAAAAATCCTAACACGAGTGCTCTGTGTCTCCTTCACTGCCTTGAAAAATCAGGGTTGCGTAAATTGGCTCATTCCGACTCTACAGGGCGTTTACCCTGCGGGTCGGAATACACTCCCTGCGCACAAGCGCGAGTGCTTTCCGCCAATTTCTGACTCCTCGGCTCGGAAATGCAAAAGAGTACTTTTGCATTTCGCTCGCCCTACGTCGCCAGTAGAATAGATCAACTTTGCTTTAGATTCGTACGCTCGCATACATTCATTTTACCGATCGCAGTAATCTTGTAACCTCGTCGTCCTCCGTCTGTTCAAACTGCACGTAATGTGCTCCGACAGCGCCTAAATATCCTTCCGGCGGCTCGAGTACAACGACGTTGACACCTTCTTCTTTGAGAACCCGAACGGATTCAAGTGGTGCAACAGGTACCGCCACGATTACTTTTTTAGGTTTTTTCGCTTTTACGACACGTACCGCGAGGCGCATCGTGAGGCCTGTCGCAATACCATCATCTGCCAAAATCACTGTTTTATCTCTTAATGCGCACGGCTTGCGGCGACCGCGGTACAGTTGTGCGCGACGCAGAGCTTCTGCCTGCTGTTTTCGCACTTCTTCCTTCAACCACGCCCGGTCAAACGCCACGATTTCCGGATCATTCCAGAGAGTCATACCGTATTCATCGACCGCGCCTATCGCATATTCGGGATTCTCCGGGTGTCCGATCTTGCGAACGGCCACGATATCGAGCGGTAATTTGAGTTCACGCGCGATTTCGTATCCAGTCACAACTCCTCCACGCGGCAGAGCAAGCACTACGGAATCGGTCGCTCGATATTTCTCCAATTTTTTTGCAAGTTGCCGCCCTGCATCATTTCTATTTTTGAACATATGGCTGGGAATTAGAGGTCAGTAATTATTGTAGTAATAGCCGCCGTGGTAGGGGTATTGGCTGTAGTAATTGTATTGCGGAGGCGGAGCGATTCGAACGCTCGGTGCCTTGCGGCACACACGCTTTCCAAGCGTGCGCACTAGACCACTATGCGACGCCTCCGTTATAAACCAAACTCTCGCTTGATCTGCTCTCTTTTATACCCCTTCTTGTACTCCCGCTCAACACGCACGGATTCACTTTTCGATTCACACGGCAACGTTTTCAACAAGACGAATGGGATTCTAGACTTTGTGGAAGAAACAATTCCTCGGTTATGTTCTTCCAGCCGTCTCTCAACGTTGTTCGTGCGACCAATGTAAAGATGCCGATCCTTCTGGCTCTTGAGTATATAGACGTAATACATACGGTCTAGACCCCTGCCTGCCGACAGACAGGACTATGCGACGCCTCCGTGTGGTGAATACTAAACGATTGGTAGCACAAAACAAAAGGGTCGCCGAGCTCCGACGACCCCCGTCCCAACGGGATGCTGGGAAAAATCAGTACTCGGCGAGCTGTGAGGTCAAAGACCCCCGCCCCCCACCCCCACGGGCCTTGCCGTTGACCGATGAGCCGCCGCACTGGTAGCCATCTGAGGGAACCCTGGAAGGGACATTCATCTTGGCCACCTGCGGCTTCGGGTCAGGAACTTCGGTCCACCCGAATTCCTTGACCTTGTTGTGTGAACATTGACATCCGCTCAAGAGTCGCATGGTCTTTCCTCCTTATTCCAATGCAACAAACGTTTTATATCACACTTTGGCTCAAACAACACTACACTCTCATCTCCGTCAAAGCCGCGATGCGCTCCTCAATCGGCGGATGAGTGCTAAATAGTCTCGCAACAAATCTTCCTTTCTCTCCCTTCCCACCGAAAGGATTCGCAATGAAAAGATGCGCGGTCGCATGATTCGCCCGGCGCATCGGCACCTCGTAGGAAGAGATTTTCCGCAAAGCCGAGGCAAGGCCGTCGGGGTAGCGTGTGAGAAGAGCGCCTGAAGCATCTGCCAGAAATTCGCGTTTGCGCGATACGGCAAGTCGTATCAACTGTGCCGCAATAGGCGCAAGAATTATCGCGGCAATCCCTGCGATTAGAAGAAGCGGATTTTTGTTATCCCTACCTCCCCCACCGAAGAAACTGATGCGCAAAAAGAGATCCGCGACAATGGCTATAAAACCCGCTAAGACGACCGCGACCGTCATCACGAGAACATCGCGATTTCCTATGTGCGAAAGCTCATGCGCAATTACACCCTCAAGCTCGCTCCTGTCGAGTCGCTCCATGAGTCCGGTCGTCACAGCGATTGCAGAGTTATTCGGGTTTCGCCCTGTGGCAAACGCATTCGGCGCCGCGTCATTGATGACATAAAGCCGCGGCTTCGGCACTCCTGCCGTGATAGCAAGGTTCTCCAAGATGCGATGCACTTCGCGATACTGACGTTCATCGGCCGGCTTGGCTCCTGTCGTGCTAATCGCGATTTTATCTGAAAACCAATATGCGGAAATGTTCATCACAAGTGAGAGCGCAACCGCGATATAAAGGATGTATGAGTTGCCGTATACTTGAGACAAAAGCCACCCCAGCGCGATTATGACGACGAGAAAGCCCGTCATCAAGAACCACGTCTTTCGGATGTTTTTACTTTGCTGTGTGTAGAGTGATGCCATCGCTAGAATTGCACCTTCACAGGATTACGAGCCGCTTGCTCGCCTTCTGCAAGTTCAAAGAATTCGCGTGTTTTGAATCCAAACATATTGCCGATGAGGTTTGTTGGGAATTGTTCAAGCGCGTTCTGAAGCTCTATAACGACAGAGTTGTAGAAGCGGCGAGCAGCTTGGACTTTGTTTTCGGTATCGGAAAGTTCACGCTGAAGCTCGACGAAATTCGAATTCGCCTTCAAGTCAGGATAGCTCTCGGCAACTGCGAAAAGTGACTTCAGGGCGCCCGTCAGCATATTTTCTGCGGCCGCGTGTTCACCCACCGATTGCGCACCCATGGCTTTTGTACGGGCTTCAGTCACCTTCTGCAATGTTCCGGCTTCGTGCCTCGCGTATCCTTTGACCGTCTCAATGAGATTCGGAATGAGATCGTAGCGACGCTTCAGCTGAACGTCGATGTCAGACCATCCTTCCTCGCAACGATTTGTGAGCCGAACAAAGCGGTTGTATGCCCAAATAATCCATACGGCAATGACCGCGATAACTATTAATACTATGTACGTTATATTCATATACCAGAATTATATCACGCGAAAGAAATCCGCAAATGGCAAACGGTATGAATTGTTATGGCGCCTGTTTATTGGAAAGCGACAGAACACTCCGAAACTCTGCTTCGGGGAAATCTCCCGCTCCCCAATAAAACAAGAAGGTTTCCGGCCGTTTTTAATCTTCTCTATCACATGTCCTCGCCCATCCCCATTCCACCGGGCATACCTCCTCCCCCGCCAGAAGAATTCTTTTTCTCTTCGGGAATATCCGCTACGGCCGCCTCTGTCATGAGCAGAACCGAAGCGGCAGATGCCGCGTTCTCAACACAACTTCGCGTCACCTTTACAGGATCGATGATGCCCGCTTCAAACATATCAACTATCTGAACTTCTTCAGTTTGGGCAGAAGCATCAAAGCCCGATGTACTGCCTTTCGCGACTACATCACGCAATAGAACCTGCCCATCCTCGCGACCGCAATTTTTCACTATTTGCAGAAACGGCGACGAGAGAGCGGAAATTAAAATTCGATACCCGACCGTGTATTCGTCATGCGCCGCACTGTCTACTTTCTTCATCAGTTTATCACCGACTTTTGCCAAAGCGGCGCCGCCACCGGGAACAATCCCTTCGGAGATTGCGGCTTTCGTTGCGTTGACTGCATCCTCTATCTTGTCTTTTAGATACTTCATTTCCGTTTCCGTCGCGGCACCAACACGAATGACCGCTACACCTCCGGAGAGTTTTGCGACGCGCTCTTCCAGCTTTTCCTTGTCGAATTTGGAGTCAGTGTTCTCAACCTGTTTGCGTAAACTCGCAATACGCGCCTCAATTTCAGATTTCTTTCCTTTACCACCGACGATGACCGTTGAGTCCTTCGTCGCGACAACCCTGTTAGCGCGCCCAAGCATATTCAGCTCAGCATTCTCCAATTTGATTCCTAAATCCTCTGAAACAAGCTGTGCGCCAACCGTTATCGCAATATCCGCAAGCATTTCTTTCTTGCGGTCGCCGTAGCCGGGAGCTTTGACTGCAAGCACGTTGAAAGCGCCGCGCAGTCTGTTGACGACGAACGTCGCTAGCGCCTCACCATCCACATCGTCCGAGATTATACAGAGATCTTTCTTCCCCGATTGCGCAATTTTCTCCAGAAGCGGCAAAATGTCCTTGATGGTGGAGATTTTCTTATCGGTAACCAGGATGGGAGCGTCTTTCATTTCGGCTTCCATGCGCTCGGCATTCGTTATCATGTATGCAGACACATAACCCTTGTCGAATTCCAACCCCTCGACGTATTCCGAGTCGATACCGGTCGCCTGCGATTCTTCGACGGTCACGACGCCATCCTTACCAACTTTCTGAACGACTTCCGCTATCTTTTCTCCAAGCTCTTCTGATTCGGCGGAAATAGAGGCAACTTGACGGATTTCATTTTTACCCTTCACTTCACGCGCCATTTTTTTCAGTTCGGAGACAGTATCTTTTGCCGCCGATTCAATACCACGGCGTACCATCATGGCGTTCGCGCCTAAGGCAGTTCTTTTCAATCCCTCATGAATAATGGCCTGCATTAAGACGACCGCCGTCGTCGTACCGTCGCCCGCTTTGTCGTTCGTTTTCGTTGCAACTTCCTTCACAATGGAAGCACCCATGTTTTCAAACTTATCCGCAAGCGTTATTTCTTTCGCGATGGAAACGCCGTCGTTCGTTATAGTGGGACTCCCCCACGATTTATCTATCGCAACATTACGGCCACGAGGCCCAAGGGTTACGCGAACCGCACCTGCAACGATATCCACGCCGCGCTTCAGGGCGTTTCGCACGTCTTGATCAAAGATAACTTGTTTCGATGCCATAGGAATAGTTTGTTAGCCACTAGGGTTTAGCCAATAGTAATTTATTTGAACATGCCGAGGATGTTGGACTCGGAGATGACGTAATACTCCTCGTCGCTGACAGTGACCTCGTCGTAGCCGTATTTTGAAAACATGACCTTGTCGCCAACTTTGTACCGTATCGGGAGAATATCACCCTTCTCGTTGCGCTTACCTTCGCCGACGGCAATGATGACGCCGCGCTCGGGCTTTTCCTTCTGCGCAGTGTCAGGGATGATAATGCCAGACGCGGTCTTCTCGTCCTCCATTTCTTCCGGCTTTACCAAAACACGATCACCCGCCGGCTTGAAACTGATTTTTGCCTCTTTTTTCTGTGTCTTTTTTGCCATGATAAAAAACTAGACTTGATAATAATTTCTTGTGAGCGCGGACGAAGCTACTGCTCGCAAAATATACGGAAGATTCTCGTCCTAGTCAACCTTACGCAATAGCCGACATTGAACTCTAGGTAAAGTCCAGACTTTAAGCACGATCAACTTTCCCTCGCGATATTTTTATTGGAAAGCGGGAGATTTCCCCGCAGCTCTGCTGCGGGGATGAATGGCGCGTAGAAGATGGAGCGGCGGAGACCGCTTCTCTATCCAAAAAAACAGCCGGGTGCCGCCCAGCCCCAGTTTTGCACTCGGTACTCGGTGACTCCGATTACACGAACGCATGCGTTTGTTTTCCATGTCATAACAAAACCCTCACTGCAAAACTGGGGCTGGGCGGCCTG
>Ga0209541_10008246_pt1 | contig 17240 bp, 20 predicted proteins | sample RifCSPlowO2_01_FD_184027 | JGI IMG/M metagenome (GOLD analysis project Ga0209541, IMG submission 184027) | Groundwater microbial communities from Rifle, Colorado - Rifle CSP2_plank lowO2_0.1 (SPAdes) (version 2) | ecosystem: Environmental > Aquatic > Deep subsurface > Groundwater | place...
TCACAGCAGCGGCAGCTTGGACTGGCGAGCCTGTTGGGAACATTCCTTGCTCGCCAGATGGAATTATTTGGAAGAAATTTTCCACACGATACGGCTTGTTGCTAATTGTGACTTCACGATTCTCATTAAGTTCTTGTTTTTTATTCATTTCTTCAGCCTCTGCGATGGTTATTCTGTCAAATGGCTGATGGCAATTCAAACAGAGTATACTTTTGTTTCTTGGTGTAGGATGTTCCGCGATCTGAAAATTCTTTAACGGAATATTTTGGCTTAACCTGTAACTTCCCAACTTCTTGAAATATGAGGTATGGAAAGTCTTTCTTAACAATGACTAAAATTGTTCCAGGCCAAAAGTCTTGATAACACTTTACGTTATCAATCTCAAACTCATCATTTTTATCCACCGTTCTGTATTTAACTTCAATGAAGTATGCGACGTTTTGTTTCTTGTAGTGCTGTATCTCTGCTTTTGTTTCTCGGTATGGTGCGTCAATAGTCCAAGATGTTGCCTTTTTGAAAGACACCTTGTTGTTCAAAAGGGCGTTTTCTAGCCTATCGGTAAGTTCTTTATTGGGAAATGCATACTTTTTGTGGGCTGCGTAGTGATGGCTTGTTCCTTCGTCGCGTATTGCTTTTTTGCACAAAAACACTCCAAAGCTTTGCAGTCCTCCTGCGCTTCCAATGTTAAGGAATTCTTTACCACCTAGCGCGATTAATTCTTCGAACACGGTGACTGCGTGGGGAGAGCCTATTCCTGTCATGTGAACTACTCCAACATCTTTGTGTTGATAGATTGTTACTAAACGGTATAGTTTGAACTTTTTGGGCTTGTACTTTCTTTTGAAATGACGTAGTAGTTTTGTGTAATAAATTAAGATGTATTTTTTGGGAGCTTTCTTGTAGTCTTTTTTCAGATAGTTTTTCCACGTGCAATAGTCTGTGGGGTTGAACAATGCTTGTTCTAAGTGCTTGTTGCGAAAGTGTGGATAGTTCATAGCGTCAACTCTTTTGCTTGAATCAACGCACAGGTGTTTATAAGGTATGCGTAAGCCAAACAATATTTTCCATATGGAAAGAGTGAAGATTTAAAAGCCACTCTGGACTTTAGCAAGGGTTATGAAAAACCGTATTAGAGTAGCAGTTCTACTATTCAAAAACGAAAAAATACTTATGATTAAACACATAGACCCAAAAACAAAGTTTGAATGGTGGGTCCCACCCGGCGGAGGATTAGAAGGAAAAGAAACAGTGTTTGACTGTGCCACTCGTGAGGTTTTCGAAGAATCAGGATTAAATGTTGACGTGCAAAAACTCGTGTACATTCGCCAATTCATCTCGTTTGAAACAGCGCAAAACAACATTGAACTGTTCTTTACCGGAAAAATCGTTAGCGGAAAAGAAACGCTTGCCAACCTCAAAGGACTAAGCGATGAATGCTTTGTTAAAGAACTACGATATTTCTCACAAAAGGAACTACAAAAGCTCACGCTTTTTCCAGAAGAGTTGAAAAACCAATTCTGGAAAGATAAAAAAGCAGGATTTCCTTCAGTCAAATTTTTAGGAGTGCAGGCTGATAATTGAATGAATTTGTTAGTCTTGCGATTAGCTATCTTTTAACTTTAAAAGAAATTGTGTTTCTATTCCCGCTTCCTGTTGTGCTAAAATGTTAAATCCTTGTTTTTTAAGAAATGAGAGTATTTCTTCAGGTTTGTGGATGAATACTTCGTGACCTACTGAACGTTCCTTTTCTTGAAATGTGTATGTTTCTTTTTTGTTTTTATTCGGAAAATCAACTATGAACTGGCAATCTTTTTTCGCAACCTTTTTCATGTTTTGAAGGAAAACTTTCACTTCATCAAAGTCGTAATAGTCAAAGAGTCCAATGCAAAGAATAAGGTCAAACCGTTCTTTAAACGTTATTTCTGCAGCGTTTCCTATTTTAACATTGATGCGTGACTCGAGATGGGAATTCTTGATTTTCTTTTTTAGAACGGATATCATGTTTTTTGAGATGTCAATGCCGTAACCAACGCCACCTCGCTTTAGCACCTCAATAAGGTAAGTTCCTGTTCCTGTTGCAACATCCAGTATTTTGCCATCAGAAAGTTTTACTTTGTCCAAAAGCTTGTTGAACTGTATTACTTCTTCAGATATGGGCGCGACAGAGAACTCACCATCTCTTGTTCCCCATGAATCGTAACGTTCTGCAATCTGTTCATACCAGTCTTTCAATTTTTTTGTGTAGTAATCCATGAGTAAATATTTCCGTTCTTGTTTATAAATTGTTGGCATGACTTAATGCAGCATTTATTCTTTCAGCAACACCGATTGAACTAATCGCGTCTTCCAATGATGCGAGGTTGCCTTGAGTATTAATTTTTGAGTCAACGAAAGCATGAATTTGGTCCCGATAAGCAGCAGGGTATCTTCCTTCAGATAAGATATGTACATTTAACTCGTGAACTGTAACTCTTGATGCTACAATTGAGTTTTCAAAGTGATTTGGCGTGTCAACCCAACCCGTTCGAATTTTTACGGTCACTCCATTTCGTAATTGCAATTTTACAGCATACAGGTCTCCTGTTCGTGTTGCTTCAATGATGTCCACATCAGACGCAGTCAACCAAAGTGCTAGATCGATGTCATGAATTCCCAAGTCAAAGAGAGGGCCGCCGCTTTTTGAATTATCACAGTACCATGAACTTTTTGGTTTTGATCCAATGCGAACAAACTCATAGTGAGAAGCACAACCTTCCCGCTTGAGCTTCATAATCGGGCTATTAAATCTTTCAACGAATGCACAGTATACTGTTATTCCTCGTTCACTAGCCACTCGCTGGATAAGCTGTGCTTCGCGCAGTGTTAGTGCGAGAGGTTTTTCTATCAGAAAGGAACTGGCTCGCTCCGCAAATGCTAAAAAGTTTGCGATATGCTCATACGTTGGTGTGCATATACTGACTAAATCAAACCTATTATCTCCTCCTAGCTTTTCTTTAAAGTATGGAATTATTCTACTTATTGGAGGTCTCTTAAAAACTGCGGGATTTGTATCAAAAACGGTCACGGTTTTCACATCAGGGTGTTCACAGTACACTTCTGCATGAGTTTTTCCCATAAAACCATAGCCAATAATTCCAACGCGGTATTTCATTCATCCTCCAAGATAAAACTGTGAAACTTTTATAACTGCGGCACAGATGTTTTCGAGGTCAGGCGTTTCCAAAGCTGGATCTGTGAAGAGAGTGAATATTCTTGACGTTATTGACTCTGCATTAGGACAGCGGCCAGAGATACCTGCTTTCCTGAACAAGTTTGTTTCATAGAGTGGAACAGGATAGCAAATATCCACAGGAACACCTTCCGCCCTTATCGCAGCGACAAATTCACTTCTTAAATGGCTTTTTCCTTCAGGCAAAAGTATGGGAAAGTTATGGAAAACATGATAGAATTCTTCGTTGATTCTAGGAAGCACGAGCCCGGTTTTCGATAGTTGTGCTTGGTAAAAGCTTGCATTTTCTCTTCTCCGCTCATTAAAACCTTCGAGACGCTTAAGTTGCACCAAGCCAACTGCTGCCTGTAGTTCAGTCATTGCATAGTTATAGCCTAACTCCTCATAAGCATACCATGTATGCTGGTTGGGAATGCTGCCATGTTCTCTTTTTAATCGCAGTTTTCTTGCAAGGGCGTCATCATTAGTAATAGCCATGCCTCCTTCTCCAGTCGTCATGTTTTTCGTCTGAAAAAAGCTGTAACAGCTGATGTTACCAAATGCACCTATTGGTTGATTTTTGATTTTTGCACCGTGTGCTTGAGCAGAATCACTTATGACGGCAAGATTGTATCTTCTGGCAATATCGCATATCTTGTACATATCAGCAGGATGTCCATAAATATGAACGGGAATTATTGCTTTTGTTCTTTTAGTGATCTTTGACTCCAAATCTTGTGGAGACATGCAATACGATGTAGGTTCAACATCAACAAAAACAGGGATTGCTTTTTCCTGTAAAACCACTGATGCAGTAGAAACAAAGGTTAAAGGAGGAACCAACACCTCGTCCCCTTCCGTTATACCAAGTGCGGTAACTGCAGAATGCAATGCCGTTGTTCCTGAAGTTGTAGCAACACCATATTTAGCCCCTGAGAACTGTGCAAACTTCTCTTCAAATTCTCGAACAGCAGTACCTCCGCGAAAAACGGAAAGTTTTCCTGATTTTACAATAGTATGAACTGCATTTGCCTCTTCGTCACCAAAAGAACTTTTCCATATCCAAACGCTCGTTCTGACTGGAACTCCTCCAAACAAAGCCAACTGTTCTTTATTCATGCCACGACCTCCCACGTTCGTTCAATTGCTCTCCCACCAGCACCTATCTTTCGTGCATAAGTTCCAAGTTTTTCTAAATATGAACGATCATATTGAGTTTTGTAAATTGCTGCAAGTCTCATTTTCTCTTCAAGAACATCTGTTATGTCAACTTCCTGCGCAATTCTCAAACCCTTGGTTTTTTCAGCCATCTGCTCTTTCAATTCAGCTTCGCTCATTTCTTCTGTATATGGCTGATCTTCGTAAAACCGGATGCGACACCCTTTTTCTGTAAATGACCGCCCCATCAAATGAAGAATAACGTGGTCAATGTGATTTCCTAAAGAAAGGGGAAAATAGAGCGAATCAACATTTGCTCTTTCTGTTAACGCAGTAAGCTGAGACCTCACTTCAGCAATCATTTCTGCATCACCCCTCTTTATCTTTTTTTCAAACGGTGAATCATAAGCTCTTTCAAGAGCTTCTCGCTGATTGAGAAAGACAATATCCGCACCTATCATTCTTGCATAAAAAACATCCTCCTTATTATTGCACTCAGTAATTTCAGCAGGGGACATTTCATATGCTCTAAAATTATCGCTAAAAGGGCACGTATTAAAAACTGTAATGATATTATAATCTGATCCGTTAAGAATTAAATGTCCACCCATGCTCAGCGCAGCATCATCTGAATGAGGTGAAACAACAATCTTTGAAGGACATTTCTTCTGAGCTGCAATAGAAATTACTCTAGCTATTATTCCTGCATTGACTAATGTGGATACTGCTGGATCTCTATCGTCAACCTGTTGAGATTTGAGCCCAGCTACAACTCTCTTTTGCTCTTCTGAAATTGGAACAACTTCACGTTCTAAAAACACAACAGTCCCATTATTAAAAGTATAATGCGGTAAAAGCGAGTACCAATTCATCTTTGATCACTCCGATATTTTATTACTGCATCCAGTGCAATATTTATTGCGGCAATTTGGGTCTGAACTGATAAGTTTTCATCTGAATTAATTGCTGCAAGAACTGCACCAGTTGCGTAGCTTCTAGCGCCACCAAAAGAAAAAAGCGAAGCACACTCCATTTCAGTTACAAGTATTCCTGCACTACGCAGACTTTCCATTCTTCGCATGAGCTTTTCTTTCAATGGATATGAGTCTGGTTCTTCCATGTAAAGAAAATCTTTTGAATGTACTTTTCCCGCGTGATATTTTCTGTCGCGTCTATGTGCTGTGGCAACTAAACAGTCAAAAAGAGATTTGTCAGGTTTCAACTCTTTATCTGAACCTAATACGTATTTTGACAAGCTTTCATCAGAAACAACTTCAGAAGGAATCACTATGTCGCCAGGCATCACATCTGGGCTTATAATTCCTGCAGTTCCAACACGGACAAAAAGTTCAGAACCGCAAAGCGCTAACTCGTGTAAGCCAATACACCAAGAAGGACCGCCAATTCCAAGGGCGCCGAATGTTACATTAAGTTGCCCCACACGTCCATTGTAAAGAATAAATCCTCTTTTCGAACTCAAAAACGAGTATTCATCAAATACTTTTTTTGCGAGTTCACAACGCGCAGGGTCCCCAAATAACAATACGTCTTTGTGAACCTCGCCCAGTTTGCAGCCTAGATGATACAGTTCATTACTCATTTATTTCCCTCTATCACAGAATCATAAAGTGCATCATATTTTGAGCAAATATCGCGAGCGTCAAATTGCCTGACAAAATCTTTTCCATTTTCAACAATACGAGTCCTTAATTCTCTGTTATGAAATAATAGCTCTATTTTATCTGCCAAGTCCTGTGAATCGCCAGTTCTAAAAAGGAGTCCTGTTTGTTGATCCCTGACAACATAAGGTATTCCTGCAACATTTGAGCCGATGACTGCTGTTCCTGCAGCCATTGCTTCCAGATTGACATAACCAACTGCTTCGTAGAATGAAGGACATACTAGAACATCTGCTGCAGTAAAGCAAATTGGAATTTGTTCATGCCGTGTGGGAGGAAGCACGCGCACACGGTCTCCGACAAAAACTGAAGCAGTGGTTTCAAGTGTTCCATCTACTTTAACGCAAGGGCGATAAGTCAAAGTATTACCATTCAGATCAAAGTCTCCTACAATAAGCAATTGATAATCATCTTTGTTTGGCAGAAGATTAAATGCATCAGCAAGGACTGAGAACCCTTTAAGATACGTTGGTCGTCCTAAAAAGAGTAGAGTGAATTTATCCTTTAGCCCGATGGCGGTCTTTGCCTCTTTTTTGGTCATTCCTATTTCAAAATCGGAGACTGCAACCGGTAGCTCTATTACTTGGGGTTTTCCGCCTTTTCTCTCAACTTCCTGACGATGGAACTCACTGTGTACGATGAGATCTTTAGCTTGCGGATATAATTCCCGCTCAAGCGCGTCAAAGTAGGAATAGGCTTCCAACAATTCTCTTTTCTCCACATCAGTTGTTGCATCCATTGTGGCAAGTTTGAATTCTTCAGAAAATAAACAATGTGAGGAACAAACTGTTCTTATTCCACGCATCTGTGCAGGAATTCCCGAAAAAATAAAATGTGCATGGACTGCATCCTCTTTTGGAATTGGATCAGTATCAAAAACTGCTGCAAAATCGGCAACAATCTCCTCATAAAATTTACGAGCATCATTTGGTGCTGCACAATTTTGTGCATATTCGATTATATGATCATATTTTGAATTCATTGCTATAAGAGAGATTAATGTTTCAGAACCGCCATACTTTTTTGGCATATACTGAACGTGATGAATTCTAGCCATGTTTGTACTCTCCCTTTATTTGTCGCAGATGTTCAAGTATGGCTGGTTTTGATATTGATGGCACACGACTAATCTCTTCACCTGTTATTTTACCATCGACATACATGCTGATAACTTCATAATGATTGAAACAGTTCTTACATTCTTTCCAGCGTCCTTTTTTACTTGACAGAAGTTTTCCACTAATATCAACTAACGGAGTATTATTGAGATTTCCAAGTTTCTCAGGCGACCCACATGGGCAGCCGAGCACATCCATATTACCATTTATTCCTATAACAAAACTAGGCACAGTGCAAACGAAAGAGCGAGAACCATGTTTTATGAACTCAACTTCGCGCATCAGGTATGCGCGAGGTGGTAAAACTTGACCGTACTTTTCATAGCCACCGATAACCTTTTTTTCAAAAGCAGAAAGTTGGGCAGGACTCACTGAGTAGTCTTCCGAATGCATAAATGGAAATGGTCGTACAGGAAATGGAAAAACCATAACTCTTGGAAGTTGTGTCAAAAGAAATTCTAGAAATTGAGGAAATTGCCCTATGTTTTTACCAGTAATGACGCTGTTTATCTCTATTGGAATTCCTTTGCCTTGCACATCTTTAAGCGTTTTTACAACTGCATCTATTTGAGACTGGGAAAGTTCTCTATAAGAGTTCATCTCTTCAGTATGACCATCAAGAGATATACACAATGCTGGATCAGGATGTGCAAGAATTTTTTCAAGAGATCCTTGTGGAAGCCGTGTCCCATTGCTAATAACGAGCAGTCTCTTATCTTTCGCACGATCTGATATCTCTCCCAGATTATCGAGGAGTGTTACTTCACCATAACCTGATATTTTAAATATGTCGTAATCAGCAATAGCGCCAATTTCTATTGCTTTCTTAACTCTTGCAACAGTCTGTTCAACCTCTTCTTTTTTGTATATTAAACCATCTCTACAATAACTGCACTTTAAGTTGCAACTTTCCAATACAACTGCGTCTAGGAAAATTGCTTGTTTTTTAGCTGCCATTCTTCAATGTAACCTCCTCAAAAATACTGATAAAGCGATCTGCTGCTCTTTCAACGCTGAACTTTGCTGCTCTTGTTGCACAATATTGTGAGCAAGCTCCATAAAATGGTTCATCATCAAATAGCTTCACAAGCAAATCTGCAAGTTCCTTTGGCTTTGAAAAAAGCAGTTCGCTGTTTGCGCCTATTATTTCGGGAAAGCAAGCATAATTCGGGCAAACTACTGGAATACCACACGCCATACTATCAACAACACTCATGCTCCAAAGTGCAGAGGGTCTGAATGGTGCTATAGACACTTTATAGCTTCCTAAAGCGCGGTAATAGCATTCTCTCTCAGAAGAGTGAGCAAAACGCACGTAAGGCTTTGCTGAAAGAATATGTCTCATATCTGCAACAGACGGATCAAGCTTGTTTCTTTCTGCAGATCGTCCATTTGTAGGATCTGTTAAAATGACTTCAAAGTCAGTTCTTACGTTTCCATAAAACCAATCCATAAAGTCAAAGAATTCTTTTGGACCATAGTGGCTGTAAAGTCGGTGGTTAAATACTATTTTATTTTTTCCGTCTTTCTCCGCAGTTCTTCCATGTTCTGCTTCAGCCAATGATACTGGAGGAGGTATTGCTGCTATCTTAGGCATCACAGTGGGAACGAGTTTTTGTGCACTCCCGACAAGCAAATCTATACCGAACTCGCTACAAGTTATACAATAGTCTGAAACAAACATTGCTTCAATGAGTCTCATAAAAACGGGAAGTGCAAGTCCGTGCTGGTTTAGTGATTGATCAAAACGCAGACTTGATGATTGTACTTTTCCTTCAAGGTCTGTGGTTCGATCATAATATCCTGTGCTAAAATCAAAATGAACGTGGGGTGGCTCCAAAGGCAGGTAATGAAAGTAGGAAACAATAGGTATTCTTTTAGTTGGAACAGCTACTGTTGCGAATGCTCTGAAGTTTGAAGCATGCTCTGCTTGGTTTACGTAAATCAAATCAATATCTTGCATGATGCCTTCAATACTATTTCTTAATTTTGCCCAGGGGAAATTAAACCGAGTTTCATATTTGTTATGTCCATAGTCAAGCTTAACTAGATTAATACGCTCGCCCAGATCCCCAACACCTTCTGGCGCAATCAAATAAACTTCCCAATCCTTTTTTCGTGCGAGAATCTCGTTCAATATGAGTCTTTGAAAGATAAAGCCACTATCTGCTTGAAGATTTGATAGATTACTGACGTTCAAGAAATCAAGAATCTTCATGTTCGTCCTCTATTCTTGGCCAAGATCCAATAGAACTCTTCTCCTTTGATAGTAAGAAGCTTGTCATAAAGCACTTCAAAACCTGTTTGTGTTACAGCTTCAAGCGACTTTTTTGGAGATTCATAACTAAAAAAGAATTTTCGTCCAAGAAATTCATGAGTTGCTTCATACAATTCTGAACCAGTGCACAACAGCATAATACCTTCTGGTTTTAAAACATCCTGGAATCTTCTGAGTACCAAAGGGTGTTTTTCACGTGGGACATGGATAATCGCGTGAAAGCAAACAAGACCATCAAATGATGCTGGCGGCAAGTTGAGCTCAGTCATATTTTGCTTGATAAGGATAGCATCAGGAACATTTGAGCGTGCGGCTTCAAGCATACGGTCTGATAGGTCAAGACCTGTGACCAAATATCCCTTCTCTGCAAGATGTCTGAGAACAGGAATGCCAGTTCCACATCCCACATCCAGCATTTTCAAAGGCACTCCTTGTTTTGGTGAAGGTAATGCATCAATAAACCTATTCAATATTTCACCAGTATCAATGCCTGATCGGTATGCAGCATACTCATTAACTATTGAATCATACTGTATAGCAACATCTTGCTCTACTGTTCTTTTCTCAGGTTTTTCCATCATTCCCGTATCTGTATCCACTCTAAAGTAGTTAACAAGTACTTAATTGTTAAGGTTATAGTTTATATGAACTATATGTTATAACATAACTATTCCACAATATCAGTTCTCTTACTTGGAAAGGACTTTGAGGCTCTTCTTAAACCCTTCGAGTTCTTTTTCCAATACTTCTCCGGTGAAGTCGTAAACTTTCTGGTTGTTGAATATGCAGTAGATTCTGACTAGGTGTGCGATGTCTTTTGGAATCTTAATAGTTGAAAACTCATTTGGAACTTTGATATTTGTAAGCTCTTGCGTGGTAACCACCTTCTTTTTTGGCTACCACCTCTTTATTTTATTTCTTTTATGAATGCACGGACTGTGATTTTAAGAATTTTACCACCTGGTGCTATTCTTGTAGGAACTTCTTTAAGATAAACAATATATTGTTTTTTGAGGAGTTTGACTTTCTTTTGAGCAATTAATTCAGGCACATTATAGGAAATAGTATTCATAAGTTGCTTTTTGTGTTCAAGATGACTTTAATGTATCGTAGATAATTATCAACCGATTGGTTGATTTTTTCCGTCAGATTTATATACTGAAAAATACAGGTTTTACCTGTGGGGCTTGTGGAGACAGTTCATGGATTGAAGAATCAAGAGGACGTAAGCAGTCTCATTGTTGACATTCTTCTTGCAATGCAGCCACTTACTGCAAAACAGATTTATTTCAAGCTCAAGAAAAGACACGGGCTCACTATAACGTATCAGGGTATTCACAAGCGTCTCAAAGGACTTGAGAGTCAAGGTTTGCTCAAGAAAGAAGATTTGGAGTATGTGTTAAACCCTTCTTGGCTTGATCAAGTACACGAGTTCTGTTCACTTGTGAAAACCCGACTTCAAACACGTGAACGAATCGTCACCCAACTCAAAGAAAAAAGTCTTTCTGATAAGAAAAACATCAAGATAATCTCGTTTGACTTAGGAGGTGCGTTATTCAGCAATGAATTTGACGAGCTCTTGTGGAGAAGCGAAATCCCGCGTATTTATGCCGGACAATATAAAATATCCAAAGAAGCAGCTTTCGAGCGCGTTACTGCAGAATACCGCAGGCTTTGGGGTAAAGCAGAGGGTTGGCGCAATCCAGACTTTTGGATTAAACACTTCCATCTCAACACCAATTACAGCACGCTCATTAAAGAGCTCAAGAAGCATATCGTTCCATACTTTGACGCAACCCCCATACTTAAGAAACTCTCGAAAAAATATCCGCTGATACTTATCAGTCATGCACAAGATAACATCATGCATACCAAACTCAAAATTGCCAAATATGAACAATACTTTCTTAAAGTTTTCTCAACAGGATCAAATTTCATTAAGATGACCAAGGAAGTAGACATCTACCGCGAAATATGCGAAGAACTAAAAATTGAACCTGACGAACTTGTTCACATCGGAAACAACTCAGATTTCGACTACAAAATCCCAAACTCAATAGGAATAAATGCGTTTCTCATTGATAGAACAGGAAACAGAAAAGAACCACACATTGTACGAGATCTGTATGAATTTAAAGAAAAAATTAAAGAACTGGAGGTCACCCCGTGATTAAAGTAATATCATTCGACCTTGACGACACATTAAGCGACTCACAATTTGATGAGCTCATCTGGAGAACAGAAATACCAAAAGCGTATGCTGAAGAGAATCACATGGATTTTGATTGTGCATATGCTGAAGTTACAAAAGAATACAAGAATCTCTGGGGCAAAGCACAAGGCAACTGGAGGGACGCAAGCTTCTGGCTCAAACACTTTGGCCTCAAGACGACTTGGGAAGATCTTTTAGGAAAAGTTCAACATGAAATCAAACATTTTGATGACGTCATTCCTGTACTTGAGAATCTATCTAAAAGATTCAAACTCATCATTGTATCAAACGCAGAGCGTAAATTTATTGATGCAAAGTTAAAACTCAACCACATAGACAAATTCTTTACAAAAACATATTCAGCATCATCTGATTTCAACCTGAAAAAGAAAGATGCTGAAGTATTCCAGCAGGTTCTGAAAGACTTCAAAATCAAACCAGAAGAACTCATTCACATTGGTGATGATGAAGAATATGATGTGAAAGTTCCACGATCAATAGGTGTTCAAGCATTCTTGCTTTGTAGGAAAAAAGATAAGAAAGCAGACTTCTACAGCTTGGAAGCGTTTAAACAACACCTTGATGCATTATGAAAAGACTTGATTGACAATAGGCAACACATATTAGAAAACTATTTAATTAAGATGCTCTTTTGTAATTACGTGGTTAAAATTGTATTTATACGGGGTGCGCCTGCTGTTGGTAAAACAACAATAACTAAAGAACTTCTTCAAAAATTAAAAAAAGAGCATCATTTGAGTTGTGCATACATTTGTGAAGATGATTTCAGAAAACAGATGCAGTTTAAATACAAAGCTAATGATTTGATTGCTCATCAAAATTCAGTAGAACTTATCAAAACAGTAATTTTGAAATTACTTGAACTTGACAATTATGATTTCGTCTTTATTGAAGGTCAATTCAGATACAAGCCGGTTTTAGATAAATATGCAAAATTTATTTCTGAAAACAATTTTGATTCGCTCCTTTTTCAGTTCGAATTGAGTCTTGACAAAATGAGAAAAAGAGATGCTGAATTAAGAAATACTAAAAGTGAGGATATTGAAGAAGTAAAGAGTGATGTGGATGCTTACACTCCTAAAAATGCAGTTATTATTAAAACAAAGAAGCCCATTGACAAAACAATCAAAGAAATACTGTCTGAACTGGTGTAAAAATAGCACTTCTTCCTGACGCTCATGAATAAAATAACAAGAAAGGAAGCAATTACTCTGATTAAAGAGTTTGTTAAAGAAGTGCTTTCTAGAGAGGAGTGGTATAAAAATATTGAGTCAGAGATTAAAGCAATTGTTTGGTATGGTTCTGTTGCGAAAGGGTTGAACCGAGCTGATTCTGATATCGACTTCTATATTATTTTGCCTTTGGAATTTGAAGAAAAATTCACTGTCGGAGAATACTTCTATCATTTCGAAGGTCGTGAAATCAATATCGTGCTGCGTTCAATTGAACGGATGCGTAAGCTTGCACGTGCTCAAAATGATGCGTTTGAAGCGGAAGTTCTTCGTGGTTGTGAGATTATTTGGCAAAAAGATGGTGAAGTGCGTGAACTGATTGATAAGATTAAAAGAGTGAATAGTTGCCGAGTTTGATGTTTTAGTACGAAAGATTTTTAACAAATTGAGTTTCTATGCGCAATATGAATTTGATTAAACCATTGCGGTTGAAGCAGGGCGATAAGTTAGGTGTTATTGCCATATCCACTCCTATTTCTCGTGCTGGTGATGAGACTATTGCGCGCCGCAATTTCTCGCGCAAAAGCAGTATAGATCTGATTTAGAAAAAATAGTTACTGCAAAATTTGATTTTTCCTTCAAATGATGATGACTGGAAAAAGTTTGAATATGTTGTTTATGATGCTTATATGAAGCTTGTTGATAGTTCTGGTGCTGATGAGTCTGGCTCAATCAAGTGAAGTTAAAAATCATTCAAGCGTGGTAAGAATACAAGTATGTTCATAAATGACAAGAATTCGGGTTATACGTGGCTGGATTGTACAAGTCAAAATCTCCTAAAAATTCCAAGCTTTCTTGCGAGGCATAAGCATCAGCATCAATAACAGCTCTAGGAAAATCTTCGTGCAGATCACTTAATCTGTGCCTTTGCAGCCAACGATGAGAAAGTTCGTGAGGCAACGCTGGCAGAATATTCTTTCTTGCAGGGTAGGGCGTATCACCTTCTTTTCCCCACGCAACAACTGCTGCATTATCTCTAGGATAATATACACCAGCAGCACAACCAGTATAACTTGCTGAAGATTCAAAACTCTTGATTCGTTCTGGAATAATTAAGCGTAAATAATCAGTAGTTACAAATTCATCTAGAAAATAATGAAAATCAATTACGTATTTGTCAACAATATCCCCAACTTCAGAATAATCTTTTTGTTCTATCCAGGATGGCATTTGAATACCGATGCCTATGCTTGTCCCATAGTCAAAACGAAAATTAATTGGGTGATATTCTTTATCATTTATACAGCCGCTGATTGATGTTGGAATAATAATCCCTGCACATAATACTTCCAAACTATGCCAAAGAAATTCTCGCCTAGTTATAGCATTCTTCACACAAGTCACCTGAATGTGGGAATATATAAATCTTTCACAAAAAAGGCACAGTATAGAAAGTGAGTGATGATATTGAGAATTGCTAGTGTATTTTTGACCTTTGTTTCTTTTGGAGAAAAAATTTGTATCGTCGGTAGTTTTTTATATTACCGACGATAATATCACCTTTGTTTGTAGTAAAAATGAGGTGATTTATATGACTGAAATACACTTGAATCTTAATAATCTTTCTGAGGCAAAATTGCTTTTGACTATTTTTCCTGCGTCAAACAAGTATGAGTTCACATCTAAGAAAGTTTTCAGAATGAAAGATTACTTTGTTTGTGCTTGTGGCAATGTGATAGTTCATAATGGTTATGATTATGCACGAAAGAATGGTTTTGGTAAAGTAAAAATTGGCAAACAAATTTGCCAAAAATGTGGTGCTCCGCACCACGAAGATAAAACGTTCTGGAAAAAACTTTTGAGTGACTGGAAAGACACACTCACGTCACTATTGTTAGTATTAAGAGATTCAAACGTTTCGTGGAAAGCTATTTCAACAATAATGAATTACATACTACCTTGCTCGGGAAGTAAAGCAATGTGTTTGTTCAACAACAAAATTGAACAATTTGAATACCCTCAAGAAAATTATCTCATCGTAAATTACGATGAGCAACACCCAAAAAAAGGAAGAACACAAAAATTCAGACTCACCTTATTGAATTATGACACGGGAAATCCTATTGCTGAAGACTTATTCGACAACAAAAATGAAGCCACAATTGAAGCTTTCTTAAGAAAACATTTAGGTGTCAACAAAGAATTAATCATTATAACAGACTGCGACAGAAGATATCCTGCAATATTCAAAAAAATTTGGGGTAACAAACTCATACTCCAAAAATGTTTGTTACACCTAAACAAACTCGTCGTTAACGACTTCGGAAAAAACACAACCTTACAAAACGAGTACAACAAATACCTCTTACTAAACATTTTTTACAATCGAAACAAAGAACTCAAGTTTCTTGAGAAATTTCTCAAGAAACAAGACAAAAAAAGCTTCACAAACAACAAAGAAAAAATTATTTGGCTCAAAGAAGCTAAAAATAAATTTTATGAATGCGTCAAAGAATTAGAAAAAAAGCGTCGAAGAGAAGGCAAAAATTTAACGCAAAGAAAACTATTCAAAGCAACACAAATATTTGAAGAATTATTAAAACAACAAATTTTGTTTCCACAAAAAACACGAGAACGCTTACAAATGATAAAAGACAACTGGCAATATTTTACTGCATTTTATCACATCAAAAACTGCCCAGCCACCAATAACGCAATAGAAAACTATTACTCAACAAGCCTTAAAACACACAGAAAAAAACAGCTCAGAACAAACAAAGGAATAATAAACCACATGAAATTAACAGCATACAAAAGAATAAACGGTTTCACAAAACCAAACAAAACATTCCTACAAATCTATCATTTAGCCACACTAATCATCACGTAACCACAAATAATTCACACAACGAAAAATAGATGGCTAAAGCCATCTAAAAATAACGAAAACACTGCACAAATTCTAAAAAATCTTTCAGACGACAAACAAAAAATATGCTGACGAACAAAAAAATACTGAAAACACCACAAACTCCACAAGAAACAATTCATCACACTCAAAAATCACTCACAAATTATTCTGTGCCTCTTTTGCACAAAAATTAAATACTTGAATGTTTTAGTGTTGTGAAAAGGGGTGAAATTATGCATAACTGCAATTTTAACAAGACTGCTTTGTTGGTTGAGTTTAGAAGATTAATTTGGAGGATGGAGTTGTACAAGAAGGATGCTAAGGCTGCTAATCATCCTTTGTGCGAGAAGCTTTTGTCTGAGTGCGAGGCTGATTTAAAAAAGTACAGCAAAAAGCTTGAGGATGCAATCACGGGTTTGGCAAAAGAAGGCAAGTTTAATTTTTGTGACAAGTGTTGAATAAAAATTGTTGTGAATTCACCGAGTTTACGGCTTTGTAGAAAAGTAGAATAACCCAAGCAGCCGTGAGGCTGTCTTGGGGGTGGGGAGTGTACCCCCACCATGAAGGAGAAAAAGAAAACAGTATATTATCGTTTTGTTGAGCAAGTGCTCAATGCGCTAAGAATAGCGCACGTGCGGAGGTTTCCGCACAAGCATGACCCAAAAAAGTATGGCGTGTGGGCACATGCCACGCTGTTCGCGCTGAAACAGTTGGAAGATAAAACCTATCGGTTTATCGTCGATATGGTGGCAGAGATGCCACGAATTCTTGCATTGTTAGAGATTGAGCAAGCGCCGCATTGGACTGCGTTGCAAAAGGCAGTCAAGCGCTTGCAAGGTACTCTTGCAAGCCGTCTAGTGGTAAGTTTTGTTCAGAGAACAAAGAGCCAGCGCGTGCGCGCTGGCATCGACTCGACTGGCTTGCAGCCTACGCGTGCTAGCGCGTACTATACAACTGTTTTGAAAAAAGACAAGAAGAAACGTCGCAAGATTCGCAAACACATCAAGCTCAGTACCGTGGTCGACCTCGACCACCAACTCCCCATGACGTTCAAAGTTCGTCGTGGGCCAGCAAGCGACCATTGGGACTCTGAAAGTTTGGTGCGCAAAGCGCACCGCATCAAGAAACTCAAAAGTCTTGATGCAGACAAAGGATACACCAAAGAAGAACTTCGACGAATCGTCGTCGAAGAATGCGGTGCACAAGACCGCATTAAAGTCAAAAATCCAGAAGTTCCAATCTGGAGAACACAAGGAGAATACCTCAAAAAAGCAAAACGTCACAAGCTACGAGCAAACTATCGCTCGCTCTGCGAAACATACCACAGCGTACTCAAACGAATAACTGGTAGCCAAGTAAGAGCAACTTCAGTTCACATGCAGAATAAGGAAGTTGGGTTCAAAGTCTTTGCTTGCTCGGCACTCCGCCGAGCAATGACTTCCTTATTCAAGGAAGTTTTCTACAGAGCCTCTTGCACGTCAGG
>Ga0209541_10008247_pt1 | contig 17239 bp, 17 predicted proteins | sample RifCSPlowO2_01_FD_184027 | JGI IMG/M metagenome (GOLD analysis project Ga0209541, IMG submission 184027) | Groundwater microbial communities from Rifle, Colorado - Rifle CSP2_plank lowO2_0.1 (SPAdes) (version 2) | ecosystem: Environmental > Aquatic > Deep subsurface > Groundwater | place...
AATATAGTTAACATCCTCGATTAAATTTAATTTAGTAAATGCAACATCATGATATAACAAACCTGAGTAGTCAATATCAACTATTCCTAAATTCGTGATAATTAAAATGTTATAAAACCATTTCATAAAATTTATTAAGGCATAAGCAAAAGTTATTAGATAATAGGATAATATCAAAATAAAAATTAATTCAGCGGTGACAAAGGGCGGTGCGTTATCTATAAAATTTGAAATTATCAAAATTATTATTGGCAAGATAATAAGAATTACAGAAATTGTTATCCATGAGAAATTTGTTACAAAATGAGCTCTTAAAAATAATATTATTTTCTCATCTTCTTTCTGATTTGAAAATGAAATTTTTTTAGAAATTTTTATACCTCTTTCTAAACGATTTTTATTATGGTGGTCTATCTTTTTTTCATGTTTTTCCGATATCCCAACCTTGCGAGAGGCCTCTGTTGGACTTAAGAGGTTCTCAGCTCTTTTATTATTATGTTTTGCAACAAAAATATCCGGCATACAAAAGTAAATTAAAAATTAAAAATTAAAAATCAAAAGTTAATATTGATAGTTTTATTTTTCTTCTATATTAAATAGTGGACCGACAATTTGTATATTTGCTGGAGCTCTAAGATTAAACCAATCCTTAAATTCGGAGCCTGAAAATGAAGTTCCGCCCGCATCTCCTAAAACAGTTACTGAATTTACTCTTCCTTCTCCGAAATCAACGCTTACAGAAACATCCGAAACACTAGTGTAAGGATTAATATTCCTTGACCTAAGTTCTAACTTCACTCTATCTTCATTCCAAACCTCGCCGCCAAAAGGATGAGGTTTGTCCGTCTGATACAATTTTTCCTTAGTTCCCGAATCTGCTCTTGCCAAAAGAATAACATTTACAATATCAGCAACTTCTGAGGGTTTAAGCCAAGCGGTTTTATTATAGCTTGCTCTTGATCCCCAATCACAATAAAACCATGGAGAATCTTTATCATACGCATTACTTTGAAGATCTCCGAAACTCCCAACAGATCCTGACGGCGTATCCACTGCATGTTTTGTCCAGGATGTTGCACTCCACCCGGGTAGCTCGGATGTTGAGAATATATATCCACCATGAGTCGATGAGTACCATGCTTTAACCGGGTTGCCGCCTTGCGTAATAACCCATCCCTTTGTATCATTTACAGCTTGATCCCAACGCCCGCCTTTTGGATCAGGTTTGAAAACCTGGCATTTTTCTGTAGTGCAGATTGAATTCGCGCCATTATTTGTATATGCTAAAGCATATGATCTTGCCGCAACAGCTTGGGCTTTAAGAGCTTCCATCTCCCATGACTCAGGCATTTCATAAATTCGTTTTACGTATTCTTCAATATTGTAGCCTCCATATCCATCCACATTTATAGTAATACCTGAGTCATAATCTTTCTTAAGTTCAAAATTGGCATAATATGCATTTAGAATTTGTTCGACATTTTGTCCTCCCTTGGCTCTTCCGTTTGCACCATATTGATTAAGCCCGGTTCTGTTTGGCACGCCATATGTAAAAAAAGCAAATCTCGGACTGAATCCCGGGTCTTTGTCTCTGTCATCAATACATGCAGGAGCAGCGGTTCCTGCGGATCTTGGAATATTTAAACCTGCCAATCTTTGACCTAATATTTGCTGCTGTTTTGCAGAAAGTTCTGCTATTTTACTTGATAAACCGGCTTGGTATTTTTTAGCCCCGGAAACTACTTCATCAAGTTTTGCAGATTGTTCATCAAGACTTAATTTTAAAGATGACAGCTGTTTTTTTTCACTTTCAAGATTTCTCTTTTTTATTTCAAGGTCATGGATAGAAAGGGCAATATTTGTGATTATTGCTTTATCTTGATTTGTAGCAGCTTTTTGATAGGCAAGAATTTGAGTAATATCAGTTACAGAGGAGCTTGAGAAAAATACCCAGATGGGCGAGTTGTAATAAGATTTTATATAGAAATCCCGTATTGTTCTATTTAAAATTAGTTCTTGCTTAGCAAGATTTTTATATCCTTTGTCGATATTTTTCTCTTTAACCGTAATGTCATTTTCTATAAAAGATAATCGATTTTTAATTCCGTCAACTTGTTTTTTTAAACTATTAAGCTGAGATTCAAGCGGCGTAGTTGCTTTTATAGATTCATTTAGAGAAATTGTTAAATCCTGAATTTGCTTTGTTATATCCGAAAGCTCATCGGAAGAAGATTTAGGCACTTCAATAAAAAAAGATACGGCAAGGAGTAATGCTAAAATTATAAAAAAAAACACTTTTCTCATAAGGCCCACCTATTATAGCAAAAAACATTCTCCATCTTGCTAAAAACAGAATGATATGGTAGTATTTGCCTAAATTATGGAAGATTCGGCATTTCCGACACCTGCCATTACAAAACCTCCAAAGAATCGTAAGCGTTTTGTATATTTATTGGTTACAATTGTTATTATCATAATAATATTTTTTGCAGGATCTTCTTTTTTAGGATCAAAGAATAATAAAGAAAGTTCCGAGATTACACCAACGCCTACCGAGTTTCAAATCCCAACAGATACACCGGAACCAAGTCCTTCGGAAGAACCAACCTTAACGTCTAAACCAACCAGTTCTCCTACACCAAAACCAACTTCAAATCCGGTAGATAAAACAACCGGACTTGACAGAAGCAAACTCTCCGTTGAGGTTCAAAACGGGTCCGGGCAGGCAGGTGTTGCAGGAAAGGCATCGGGAATATTAAAAGATCTTGGATATAATATTACCTCAACAGGAAATGCGGATAACTTTGATTATAGTAATGTGACTATTCAAGTCAAAAGCACTAAGAGCGATTATCTCTCGCTTCTTAAAAAGGATTTGTCTGCAAGTTATACAATAGGATCTTCCTCATCTGACCTTTCTGCAAGTTCTTCAGCAGACGCTCTTATTATCATCGGTAAGTAATTGACCAGAACTCTTCTTTAGTACATAATAGTTGCATGAACTCATTTGATGTTGTTGCTGTTGGAAACGCAACCTTAGACATATTTCTATGGGTTCAGGAGACGAATAAACATTTCCGTCTAAACGAAGAAACAAAAGAACTTTGTATAAAGGCAGGAGACAAAGCTCTTGTAGATAATGCTTATCTTATGGTAGGAGGAAATGCCGCGAATGTATCTGTTGGACTTTCTAGGTTAGGTTTTAAAACATCAATAGTTGCGGAAATTGGCGAAGATGAGTTTGCGCAAAAAATAATAAATTCTCTTGCAGAAGAAGGAGTTTCCGAAGCTTTTCTTCAAAAAACACACAATAAATCTTCTTCTTTTTCTGTCATTATCAATTACAAAAGTGAGAGAACGATATTTGCAGAAGCCATAGAAAAAGAACAAAATTTTTCTTTCGAAAATATTTCTGCTAAATGGGTATATCTGACTGCACTTTCAGAAAAATGGGAAGAAGCTTATAAAAAAACACTCGAATTTACAAAAAATAATAATGTAAAACTCGCCTTTAATCCGGGAACACTTCAATTGGATAGCGGAGGAGAGCTTACAGAAGAGATAATAAAAAATTCTGAAATTGTCTTTTTGAATAAGGAAGAAGCAGCTAAAATCTGCAATGCAGCAATAACCAATGAGGAGAATTTTATAAGAGAATTACTTTTACAAATCAAAAATAAAGGCGCGAAAATAGTTGTTATTACAGACGGGATTAATGGCTCATTTTTAATAGATCCCCAAAATAATATATTCTTCCATAAAGCAACAGACGTTAATGCAGTTGAAAGAACAGGGGCAGGAGATGCGTATGCAAGCGGGTTTTTATCTGCAGTTTTGGCGGGCAAAAATTATCAAACAGCAATGAAATGGGGATCAGAGAACGCGGCATCGGTAATTAGTAAAGTCGGAGCAATGGCTGGCCTTTTGAGAACAGAGGAAATGGAAAAAAAAGAAAATGAATAATCTGGGGTACGATAAACTTCTATTTATTCTTCCTTTTGATCATCGGTCTTCTTTTGAAAAGGGAATGTTCGGTGTTGAGGAAAAAGATCTAACTTCGGAGATCATAGAAAGAATTAAAAAGGAGAAACAAATAATCTACGAAGGGTTTGTCAAAGCAGTTTCCGAGAAAATTTCAAAGGAGCTTGCAGGAATTTTGGTGGATGAACAGTTCGGAGATGAAATATTAAAAGATGCGAAAGAAAAAGGTTATGTTACTTTGCTAACAACAGAAAAAAGCGGGCAAAGTGAATTTGCTTTTGAATACGGCGATCAATTTGGCGAGCACATTAAAAAATATAATCCTATTTTTGCCAAGGCTTTAGTTCACTATAATCCAGAGGATGAGGAGGAAACTAAGAAAAGACAGGCGGAGCAATTACGAAGATTAAGCGATTTTTGTCATAACAATGGATATAAATTTTTGGTGGAAGTTCTCATAAAAGCAACCGAATCTCAACTTGCAAACATGAATCATAACGAGAACATGTTTGACAGAGAATTAAGGCCAAAATTGGCGGCTCAGACCATCGAAGAATTTCAGGATTCTGGAGTAGAGCCGGATGTCTGGAAAATGGAGGGAGCGGAGAAAGAAGAAGATTATAAATTAATCGTAGAAAAAGCAAAAAGAGGAGGGCGAGAGAGAGTCGGAGTTATTGTTTTAGGAAGAGGAGCTGGAAGACAGCAGGTTGAAAAATGGATAACGGTTGGCGCAAGGGTTGAGGGAGTAATAGGAATGGCCGTTGGAAGAACAATCTTTTGGGATCCTATTGTTCTTCATAGAGATGGTAAAATTACAAGAGGGCAAGTAGTAGATCAAATAAGCAAGAATTTTCAATATTTTTATGATCTTTTTATAAATGAAAGGAAAACTGCATGAAAGTTTATCTGGGAGCAGATCATAGAGGTTTTAAATTAAAAGAAGAGCTTAAAACATGGTTTTTAGAAAATAAAATTTCCGTAAAAGACTTGGGAGCTTTTGAACATAATCCGGATGATGATTATCCATTATTTGCGCAGAAAGTGGCAAGAAATGTCGCAGGAGATCTTAAGAAAAATCTCGGTGTCCGCGGAATAGTTATTTGCGGTTCAGGAGTCGGAGTTAATATTGTCGCGAATAAGTTCAATCACATAAGAAGCGGTCTTGCCTTAAATGCAAAACAGGTTGGGCAAGCCCGAAAAGATGATGACATAAATATTCTTGCAATTCCCTCCGATTTTGTAAATGAGGAAGAAGCAAAAAAGATTGTCAAGATTTTTCTCAAAACCCCATTTTCAAAAGAAGATAAAAAAATCAGAAGACTAGGGGAAATTGATAAAATCGAAAATGGAATATAGTATAATTCCGGGAATTTTAGAGAAAGACTGGCCTTCGATAGAAATGAAGATTCAGCAGGTTCTGCCTTTTGCCAAGGCAATTCATATAGATTTGATTGACGGTAAATTTGCTCCAAGTGCCACATTTATGGATCCGCAGCCTTTTAAAAAATATACAAAAGATGCCTTTTTTGAATTACATATGATGGTTGAGGAGCCGATAAACTATTTAAAACCCTTCTCAGATGCGGGATTTCAGAGATTTATAGGACACATAGAAAAAATGTCGGATCAGGTAGAATTTGTTGCAAAGGGCCAATTATTAGGAGAAGTAGGTTTAGGAATTGATCAGGATTCGGAACTTGATAAAATAGAAGTGTCTTTTTCGGATCTTGATATTTTACTTTTTATGACAGTTAAAGCCGGTGCATCTAATCAGGAATTTGCAGAGAAGAATTTAGAAAAGATAAAAAAAACTAGAGAAAAGACATTTATCCCAATAGAGGTTGATGGGGGAATAAACGATCAAACAATCTTTTTGGCAAAGAAATCCGGAGCCGATAGGTTTGTGACAACGTCATTTATTTTCAAAGAGGCGCCGCAGGAACAATATAAAATTTTGCAAGAAACCCTCCTTCATTAAAATTTCCACTATTGATAAATCTATGGTGGACAAGTCGGAGGGCAGGGGGAGGTGAGGCAAATGGCAGAAGAAAAAATGATGCACCACAAAGGAAAGATTCTTGAAATTTTAGGAATCCTAGCCATAGTTTACGGCGTAGGCAATTATTTAATGGTGGGCTTGAACTGGCCCTCTTACGGAGCTTGGATTGTAGGAGGAGCAATCCTTGTATTGCTTGCTTGGGCTAAAAAAGCCATGATGAATAATTAGGGAGTTTTAGAAACCGCAGGTGATATTTTGGGAGTGCAGTTAACAAAATTTTCTGTGCCTTTTATAAAATACTCGTTTGCCCCCAAGCAAGGTTTCCGAACTATGTCTTCCGGCACAGGTATTTTCTCATCGGGCTTTGAAGATATAAGATTTTCCATAACTCTATGCCAAATCGGAGCAGCGCCTGTAATCCCCGATGCAAGATTTTGGCTCATTGGCGAATTATTATTATTACCAACCCAAACAGCTACAAGATAAGACGGGGTGAAACCTATTGTCCAATTATCCCTTTTGTTATCAGAAGTCCCGGTTTTAACAGACACAGTATGATTTTGGATAAGAAGCGGAGAGTTTATACCAAACTCCATAGCCCTTGCCTTATTATCGGCTAATATATCTGAGATTATAAATGCAACTCCGGGACTAAGGACTCTCTTTTTTTCCACCTTTTTTTCTTCAAGAACATTTCCCCGGTAATCTGTTATTTTTAAAATCGGATTTAAATCTACTCTATTTCCTTCATTTGCCAAAACTCCATAAACTACTGCCATGTCTGACATTTTTACATCGGCTGCTCCCAAAGTTATAGCAAGGCCGTAATCTTCTGGCTCCTTCCATGTGGATATGCCCATTTTTTTTCCAAGTTCAACCATAGTGGGAATTCCGATTGTATTTAAAGTTTTAACAGCAGGGATATTTATAGAATTTGCTAGTGCTGTGCGAAGCGTCATAAGACCATGAAATCTCCCATCATAATTTACTGGTGAGTAAGGTGGGGCATTTGCAGATGTAAAAGAAATCGGAGAGTCATCTATAATTGTTGCGGCGGTAAAACTGGAAGATAAAGCAGCACTATAAGTAATAACTTTAATACTTGAGCCGGGTTGTCTTAAGGCTGTTGTTGCATTAAAGTTTCCACCGTTAGGATCTGAATAATCATGGCTTCCAACCATAGCAATAATATCTCCATTTTTCGGGTTTGTGATCAAAGATGCTCCATTTGTTAAATTAAGATTTCTATTGTTTTCAACCTCCTCTTTTACAATTTTTTCTGCCCCCTCTTGAGTTTTTAAATCGAGAGTTGTTACAACTTGCAGTCCGCCTTTTTCAACCATTGGCAATCCATATTTTTTAACCAACAAGTCTTTTACATACATCACAAAATGGGGTGCGTGTATTGAATTTTGGATTGGCTGAAAAGCGAGTTCTTCTCTTTCCGCATCCTCTTTTTCTTTAGGTGTGATAAGTCTTTGCTCAACCATTCTTAAAAGAACTTCTTTTTGTCTTTTTTTCCAGAGATTTGGAAATTCACCGTAGGGAGAATATAGAGTTGGAGCATTTGGGAGTCCTGCAAGAAATGCGCTCTGGGCAAGATCTAAATCTTTTGCATGTTTTCCAAAATAAGTTTGGGAAGCAGCTTCGACTCCCCACGAAGTTCCGCCATATGAAATCTGATTTAAGTACATTTGAAGAATCTGGTCTTTTGTGTAAATCCGTTCTGCCCAAAAAGAGAGAATTATTTCTTTTATTTTTCGGGTCATGCTTATCTCAGGTGTTAATAAAGTGGCTTTAATAAGCTGCTGTGTGATAGTTGATCCTCCCTGAAGAGGTTTGCCGGATAAATTTGCAATCGTGGCTCTTAAAATTGCTCCGATATTAAAACCGGGATTACTATAAAAATCTTTATCCTCAATTGCAATTGTTGCATTTTGTAATTGTTTGGGAATAGAAGATAGCGGAACAAATGTTCTATTTTGATTTGCATAAATTTGATAGAGCAAAACTTCATGCCTATCATAAATCTTGGTGGTTTGGGGATTTTCTTGAAGACCTAGTATCTTAGGGCTTGGGAGATCTTGCAAAAAAATCAAAAAAAGAAGCGGTAAAAAAATAAAGATTGCGGAAAATAGAGATCCTATTAAAAAATATTTGGCTTTTACAAAAAAAGGAAAAGGGAAAATTTTGATGGGCTTTGCCTTTTTAATTTTTTTTATCTTGGGTTTTGAAACCCTATATTTTTTAAATTTAATCTTAAATCTTCTTAAGACTGAAAGAATATAAGTGGCTTTTTTATAAGCTTGCGCAAAGAATTTTAAGATCAATTTAACTGAGTTAACAATCCGTTTGGTAATCCTTTTAAGAAAGCGGGCCATAGAAGATAAAACAAGAAGAGTAACATCTCCTATTGCAATTAGGATTTTAATTATTGTAATCGCTGCGTCTTGAAAAAGGTTCATAATATGAGGCAGGATTATTTTGTAGAGCAGATTATACTATGGGCACGACCTATTTAAAAGGGGCAGTTATGGAGAGGGAGATGGGGAGGGAGTGGGGTGGGCACAGGTTATACAGTAAATATCTCCTGCTGCATCTTTTAGTACAGTTTGATTTTTAAGTTCTGTATTTGGATCTCCTTCTTTTGCCTGTTCTTGCGTATCTTTATTTACTAAGATATCTTGGTTTTGAATCAGACCTCTTGCTTTAAGAGAAGATTCTGTGCCTCTTATGAAATACTCAAATCGAGTTTTACAAGAGTTATCTTCTCCGGGAATAGATCCAGTATCTGAGCATACAGCTTTTTGAATTACGCTCAAAGGCCTCTGAAACGGTTGAGCCGGCTTCCCGTTTAAAAGATTTTCCATAATATCGTGCCAAATAGGAGCAGCGCCTGTAATTCCAGAAACAAGGCCGCTCATTGGCGTATTGTCATTATTTCCCACCCAAACCGCGACCACTAATTTAGGAGTATATCCGATTGTCCAATTATCTCTAAAATCATTTGTTGTCCCTGTTTTAACTGCGACCGGAAGATTACCTATTTTAAGAGGAGAGTTCGTTCCAAATTCCATAGCTCTTGCCTGATTGTCCGAAAGAATGTCCGAGATTATAAAGGAAACTCCTTCGGGTAAAATTTTACTTCCAAAAATTGGAGAGGGCGGCGGTTTATATTTTTCTAAAACTTCTCCTTTGCTGTCTATTACTTTTAAAATCGGATGAAGTGGCACTTTATATCCCCCATTTGCAAAAACTCCAAAAGCAGTTGCCATATCAAGCATTGTTACTTCTCCTCCTCCAAGAGTTAAAGAAAGTCCGTATCGGTCCGGGTCTTCGAATGTAGTTATACCCATTGCAGAGGCAGTTGCAATCATCGCGGGTACCCCATTTAGCTTTAGCATCTTAACTGCAGGAATATTTACAGAGTTTGCCAAAGCCTGCCTCATTTGCAAAACTCCATGAAATTTACCATCATAATTTACCGGACAGTATGGTGGATGTCCCGGATTTGGGAAACAAACTTTCTGATCTACAAAAGGCGTTGCGGCAGTATAACCGCTTAAAAGACCGAGAGCATAATTTATTGGTTTTATAGAAGAACCCGGTTGCCGTAGGGCCAAAGTAACATTTACATTTCCATCATTTGCCGTGTCAAAATAATCATGGCTTCCTACCATTGCTAAGATTTCTCCCGTTGCCGGATTTGTAACCAGAGCCGCACCATTTGTTACCCTTGAATATTTAAGGCTTTTAATTTCGGCTGCGACTGTTGCTTGTGCCATGTCTTGAATCGATAAATCAAGGGTTGTCGTTACTTTTAATCCTCCCTGCTCAACAGCTTTTTCCCCGTATTTCTTAACAAGAAGGTCTTTTACATACAACACAAAATGAGGAGCTTTAATCGTATTGGATAAATTTTTATAGCGAAGCTCTTCTTTTAAGGCTTTGTTAAGTTGCTCTCTTGTTATATATTTTTCCTCATACATTATTTGAAGAACTTCTTCCTGCCGTTTTTTAGCAAGTTCGGGGTGAGACCCAAAAGGCGAGTAAGTTGTAGGAGCTTCTGGAAGCGCTGCTAGAAGCGAACTTTGGGAAAGCGTTAAATCTTTTGCATGTTTTCCGAAATAAGTTTGTGAAGCAGATTCAACTCCCCATGCAGTCCCACCATATGGCGATTGATTAAGATACATTTCTAGAATCTGGCTTTTTGAATATAAAGATTCAGTTGCAAAAGCAAGAAGAACTTCTCTAACTTTTCTAAGAATTGTCCGCTCGGGAGTTAAAAGACTATTTTTTACTAGCTGCTGAGTAATAGTTGATCCTCCCTGGATTTGATGGCGAAGCGTAATTGAGACAATTGATCGAGCTATCCCCTTAATATCAATAGGCCCATGTTGGTAAAAATTCTTATCCTCAATTGCAATAGTTGCCTCCTGCATGTATTTTGGAATTGATGAGAGCGGGATAAAAGTTTGATTTTTTTGTCCATATATTGTAAACAAGAGATTGCCGTTTCTATCAAATATTTGAGTCGATTGAGGAATGCTTGAGCTTGTAAGTCTTGTTGGGGAAGGAAGGTCACGCAAAATATAGATATAAAAAATAGTAGATAAGATTAAAATAGGAATCAGTAAAATTGCGTATCTCTTTTTTAGTATTTTTTTATTAACCTTTTTAAAAAATATTTTAACTTTCGAGGTCGTATTTTGCATAGCATATATGATAGCATTTAACTTAGGGTTAAGACAATCTAGAAAAATATAATGAATTTTTTTGATTTTTTAAACTCAATTTATTTCCCGAATTTAGGTCTTAACTGGCTGGATTTTATAATCATAACCGTTCTTTTATTTTATAGTCTTGAGGGATATTCTCTGGGATTTATTGCGTCCCTTCTTGATCTTATCGGATTTGTTTCCTCTTTTATAATTGGACTAAAAACTTACTCTTTTTTTTCAAAAGCCCTGATCGAGTTTTTTTCCATCCCTCCGGGATTTTCCAATGCTTTGGGGTTTTTAATTGCTGCTTTTATTGCCGAGATAATCATTGGACTAATACTTCGAAAAATTGTTTATTCAAAATATTTCAGTAGGTTTACATTTAGAGGCAATCTTTTTAAAAATATAGATCATCTCTCGGGTTTATTATTTGGTATTTTTTCAGGGTTTATATTATTTGCTTTTCTTTTGACAATTGTTATTGCTCTTCCCGTTTCTGTTTTTTTAAAGCATTCGGTCTCTTCTTCTATAATTGGTAATTTTCTTGTTTCAAAAACTGCTGGTTTTGAGAAAGATTTAAACAATGTTTTTGGGGGCGCAATTAACGAAACTATAAACTTTTTAACAGTTGAGCCCGGAGCAAATGAAACCGTAAGTCTTAATTTTAAAACTAAAAATTTTTCCGTTGATCAATCTTCGGAGAAAGCAATGTTCGGTTTGGTCAATAATGAGAGAACATCAAGGGAATTTACGGCTTTAACAATGGATACCAAGCTAACAGAGGTGGCGAGAGATCACTGCAGAGATATGTTTGCCCGCGGTTATTTTTCTCATTACACCCCCGAAGGATTGTCACCGTTTGACAGAATGGCGCAAGCTGATATCGGCTTTACTTATGCCGGAGAAAATTTGGCGCTTGCGCCAAACGTTACTGTTTCAATGCAGGGACTTATGCAAAGCCCGGGACACAGAGCAAATATCTTATCTGCCAATTTTGGTAAAATTGGAGTAGGGGTAGTAGATGGAGGAATTTACGGGCAGATGTACTGCCAAGAATTCAGCGATTAAATATTGCTAAATTGTCCAATTATTAAATTGTTAAAAAATGATAAGTCTTCCGGATCTTAAAAATGCAGATGTAAAAGGTAAAAAAGTTTTCTTAAGATTAGACCTTGATGTTCCTTTATCGGAACAATCAACAATTAACAATCAATCGCCGCAAATGCGGGATCCCGCTGCGGCGGGACAATTAACAATCGCAGATGATACGAGGCTTAGAGATAGTTTGGAAACACTAAAATACATTCTTGATGATGGAGCAACAGTTATAATTGCCGGGCATTTAGGAAGACCGCAAAATAAATTCAAAATTCAAAATTCAAAATTCAAAATCGAGAAAAATAAATTTAGCTTAGAGCCTGTTGCCAAATGGTATGCAAACGAATTCAGAGTTCAGAATTCAGAGTTCAGAGTTCAGAACATTGGGGGCTTTGATGGCTGGCGGATTTCAGATAAATTATTTCTTCTTGAAAATCTAAGATTTAATAGCGGCGAAGAATCAAACGATCTTCTTTTCTCAAAAAAGTTGGCAAGCCTTGCAGATATATATGTGAATGATGCCTTTGCCTCATCACATCGTGTGCATGCATCAATCGTAGGAGTTGCAAAACTTTTGCCTCATTTTGCAGGGTTTATGCTAAAAAAAGAAGTAGAAACTTTATCATCACTTCTTGAAAACCCCAAAAGACCGCTTGCTGTTATAATCGGCGGTGCAAAGATAGAAACAAAACTTCCCTTAGTTGAAAAGATGCATCAGATCGCAGATTATGTTTTGGTGGGAGGGTTAATTGCAGAAGAAACAAAAGTACTTTTAGAAGTTCAGCATGAAAAAGTAAGTCCGCCAGCTGGCGGAAGAAAATCTGCTCTTTTGGTTGCGGATTTAAATGGGAATAAGACAGATATAACTTCAAAAGATGCGGAAAATTTTCTGCAGATAATTAGTCTTGCAAAAACAATTGTTTGGAATGGGTCGGTTGGAAAAACAGAAGGAAACGAAGGAAATTTAGAAATTGGATCGGCAAAATTGGCAAAAGGAATTGCAGAGAGCGGCGCTTATACGGTTGTTGGAGGAGGGGATACAATAGGATATCTAAAAAAAATCGGACTACTCGACAAATTTTCTTTTGTATCAACAGGAGGAGGGGCAATGCTCGAGTTCCTAAGCGGAGAAAATCTTCCAGGCATCGAGGTTTTGAAAGTAGGTTATTAAATGAAAAAAATTGAACAATCAGAAATTTCTTTAGAAGAGATCGTGGGAAACTTTGGTCAGATTGCTAAGGATTTACGTCCGAATTCTCCCGTAATGAAGCAAACAAGAGAGATCCGCGAACAAGCAGACAGAAGAATTGCAGAAAGCGGGATCATCGTAATTCTCTAGCTCTTACCAACTTGTTCGGATGTTTTTCATCGCGTAGTCCAAGTTTTTTCTCCTTGACAAGTTGTACATAATGTTGTACATATTTAAATATGAGCGATTTAATTTCAATATCACAAGCGCGGGCAAATTTGCCAGATATTGTGACAAAAGTAAATAAGAATATGGACAGAGTCACAATTACCGTGAACGGAAAGCCTAAGGCGACTCTTATAAGCGCCGAAGAGCTTGAGTCTTTGGAGGAAACAGCCGAAATTCTTGCCATTCCGGGTGCTCTTGAAGATATCAAAGAAGGCATGGAGCAAATTAAAAAAGGAGAGTTTACGCGCCTTGAAGATCTAAAGTAAATATCTTTATGGATGTAGTTCTCTCCAAAAATGCCACAAAACAATTCAATCGTTTACCTAAAACAGAGCAATCAAAAATCCGCAAAAAACTTATAATTCTTAAAGAAGATCCATATTCAGGAAAGCAACTTTCAGGAAATTTGAATGGTCTTTTTTCTTTTAAAACCTGGCCATTTAGAATTATCTATGAGATAAATAAAAAGAAAAAGAGAGTTGAAGTTAGTAAAATCGCACACAGACAAGGAGCATATAGAAATTGAAAATGATGAAAAATTACCGGGAATAGAGGCGTTTTTAGAAGGTTGATCCTATAACCTTAAGTCCGTGCAGAGTTTCGGGATCGATAACCAATTTTTTTGCTTCTTCTCCTGTTAGCCATCTTGTTTCATAAAACTCTTTTTCAAGCCTCTTTTCATCAGGAAAAAATTTGTTTTTCTTAACCCTCATAAAAAACCAGATTTCATAATGTCTTTTGCATAACTGTTTAGGAAGGTTATCTATATTAGTAATAGTCAAAAGAGAAGGATTTTTTGGAATTTTAATATCTATTTTTCTTCCCAATTCCTCATCAATTTCTCTTTTCACTGCTTCTTTTAATGCCTCGTCTTTATTGATATGTCCGCCATTGAATAACCATAGCCCCGATTTTATATGATGACCCAAAAATACTTCTTTCAACTTTGGATCAAAAGCCGCAAAATAGACACAAAAGTGTGTTTCTGGGTTTTCGTCTTGTGTTAAATTTCCTTCTTGGACCCTCTTTAAAAATCTTTCTGAAATTTCTTTGTAAGAGATAGAGGACTTAGCTAAAACTACGAGCTCTTCTTTTAAAAGATTGGTCATAAATCGAAGCGTACTATATGTTTATTAGTTTTACCAGCTCGTTCTGATGTGGGACATGGCGTAGTCGAGGTCACCACCGACTTTTTTGCGGGGGTTGAAGATATTCAAGGGGTCGAAGATTTTTTTGGTTTCTTCAAAAAGGTTTACGATTTTTTCTCCGTACATTTGTTTAAGATAGGGAGTTCTTATAAGTCCGTCGTTATGCTCTCCAGTTATTGAGCCGTGGTATTTTGCAATAATTTTGTAGACTTGATCAGAGATTTGCGGAATTGCAGCTCGGACGTTTGGATTTTTTATATCAACCAGAGGAATTATATGGAAATTTCCGTCTCCGACGTGCCCTGCGACAGTAAAAATAAATTCCGGATGTTTTTTTAGAATATCAGTCACAAGTGGCACTACCTCTGCAATATACTCAGGTTTTATAACAAAGTCGTCGATAAAAGGCGCCGTGTGTTTGTCGCGGATTTTTTTGCGAAGTAAATTAAAGCTTTCTCGTCTCACAAGCCAATATCTCTTTTCCTGGTTTTCCAAGGCAGTTTGGGTCTGAGGATGTAGAGGCTTAAGTTTTTCTCTAAGCGCTGCGACTTTACTTTTTACTTCCGAAAGGTCATCGCTTGTAAAATCAACCTGAAGAACCAATTTGGGAAGACTTCTGCCTGTGAATAGGTCAAAAAATGCTGGCAAGAATACAATGCCTGCCTCAATTGATCCAAAAAAACCAAGCTGTTTTGCAAATTCCGGAAAGTATCTGAGAGCCAGCTTTAACGTATTGTCATCATATGATTCAAAACTCTCAGGATTAAGCGCCAAAACTTCCTTGATAATTTCTCCAAGATGGGATATGTCATGAAGAAAAATTACCAGCATATCACGGTGTTTATGAACAGGAACAAGTTCTAGATCTCCTTCAAGTAGCATTCCAAGAGTTCCTTGTGCTCCCACAAAAAGTTTCGTCAAATCAAAAATTTTCTTATCACTATCCCAAACATTCCAGAGAAAATATCCTGCAGAGTTTTTGCTAACTTTAGGCCTGGCATTAGTTATTAATTCTAAGTTATTAGTTATTAGTTGAAACATTTTTCTATAAATTTCTCCTTCAAAATCATTCTGCGCCATTTTTTGTTTCAGTTCTTCTTCTGAAAGAGGTTCCAAGTCATACGTATTGCCGTCTGAAAGAATTACTTTCATGCGTTTAACATATTTTTCGGTTTTGCCATACTGAAGTGACTTCTCCCCGCCTGCATTGTTATTAAATATTCCCCCCATTGCACAAAGTTCGCGAGAAGCAGGGTATGATGGGAAAATTAAATTATGCTTAAGCGTTTCTTTCTCAAAATCACGATAAAAAACTCCCGGCTGGGTTGTGGCAATATTCCCATTCATGACAGGTGTTTGATTAAAGTATTTGCCAAACGCAACGATAACCGATTCATTAATTGAGCCGCCTGACATATCGGTTCCAGCGGAACGTCCGGTAAGAGATAGGGTAGGATTGTTCTTCTTCTTATTATCATTAACAAATTTTACCAGCGCTTTTACATCTTCTTCGTCTTTTGGAAAAACTACAACCTGCGGTTTTATCTCAAAAAGAGAAGCATCATGGGAATAGTCGGAAAGAGTTTGGTTGTCACTTACAACATCGCCCTTGATCAGCGTTTTGAGTTCATCTAAAAGATTCTCATCCATAAATTCAAAATTCAAAATTACAGGCTCCAAATAAATTCAAAATCTAAAATCCTAATACCAAAAGTTTTGAATTTTGGTTATTTGAAATTAGATATTATTTAAGATTTGATGCTTTGAATTTGCGATTTATTTTCTACTGATCACTTTTCTTACCGCCTCAATTATTGCGTTTTTGTCCATTTTGTATTTTGTCATGAGTTCTTTTGGAGTTCCCGATTCTGCAAATGTATCCTGCAAGCCTACGAATTCCATTGGAGTCGGATTATTTTTTGCCAAAACCTCGGCTATTGCACCTCCTAAGCCTCCCATAACCTGATGGTCCTCAATAGTTACGACTGCTCCTGTTTTTTTTGCCAAATCCACAACAGTTTTTTCATCCAGAGGTTTAATAGTTGCCACATTTGCAACTAACACTTCGATTCCCTCAGTGTCAAGTTCTTTTGCGGCAAGGAGAGCATTGTAAAGAATGTGCCCTGTTGCAAAAATTACTGCCTTCGGTCCTGAGCCAGCCGAAGGATCTTCTTCCCAAAAAATCTGGATTTTCTCATCAAAAGGAGTATCAGAAGTTGTTATAATGGGAGTTTTATCTCTAGTGAATCTCAAATAAACAGGTCCGTCTATTTCTGCCGCTTTTACAGTTGCCTTCTTCGCTTCGATGGAATCGCATGGAACGAAAATCGTAATTCCCGGCCAAGCCCTGATTGACGCGATATCTTCAGTGGCTTGATGGGTTGCGCCGTCCGGCCCCGTAACGATTCCTGCGTGGTGGCCGGCAATCTTAACATTCGATTTGTTATATACAATAGTAGTTCGTATTGTCTCCCAGTTTTTTCCTGGAGAAAAAGTTGCATAAGAAGATATAAAAGGGATTTTTTCTGAAATCCCAAGGCCTGCGGCAATTGCAGCCATATTTTGTTCGGCAACCCCGCATTCAAAAAATCTATCAGGAAATTTTTTCTCAAACTCTTCAGCCTGAGTGGATTCTGACAAATCTGCTGTGAGAACTACTACATTTGGATTTTTCTCTCCAAGCTCAACCAGTCCTTCTCCGTAGCCGGTTCTTGTTGCTTTTTGTTCGATTTCAGAATCAAAAAGTTTTGGATTTAGTTTAAGATTCGGATTTAACATTGTTTCTTGTACTTTTCTGCCGAGAAAAGTACCAAAAGCTCTCGCCAAGTGGTGCTCGTGCTTTCAATTTCACTCGCTTGTCGGGTGATTTCACCCC
>Ga0209541_10008250_pt1 | contig 17232 bp, 15 predicted proteins | sample RifCSPlowO2_01_FD_184027 | JGI IMG/M metagenome (GOLD analysis project Ga0209541, IMG submission 184027) | Groundwater microbial communities from Rifle, Colorado - Rifle CSP2_plank lowO2_0.1 (SPAdes) (version 2) | ecosystem: Environmental > Aquatic > Deep subsurface > Groundwater | place...
TTTTATTTTCAAAAAAAGAAAGCCAACCAAACGGTTTTCTTTTTTTTATCTGTACTTTCTACTCTGTGTTTTTTATGTTTCTCTATAAGAATATAGTCTCCTCTTTCTATCTCAAAAAACTCATCTTCAAATCTTAATACGGCACTCCCATCAAGAAGAATCACAAACTCATTTTTTTCTTGATCATACCATTTTCCATCAGAAGTATGATGCCCATCAAAAACTATTCTCTCGATCTCAACAATTTTATTAGAAAAAATATTATCAAAAGCATGATGTGACACTCATGCTTTGGATGCTAGAGAAATCTTTTATGAATTTCTCGGCACAGAAAATCCATAAGATTTTCTTGTGCTCAAGAAACTACTCCACACTAAAGTATGGAGTTTTCTATCAAGTTTCTTGACATCAAAAAATTCTTCATCCGGTTTGTTTTTTGGCAAAACAAAAATATTACCTTTAATCATATTATTTATGCTGAATAGGCGGCTCTTTGAATAATGTCGGCCTTTTTGTTTTATCCCATTCTTCCCAATAAAGAACATTTTCTAAGTCTTTCTTTTTTACATGAATTTCTTTTCCATGAATTTCATATCCAATAGGCAAAACAGCTTCAATTTGCATATGTTTAGGAACTTTAAATAAATCTCTCACTTTAGAATCATCATAAGATCCTATCCAACATGTCGCAAGTTTCAAATCAACTATCTTAAGCAAAAAATTCTGTATTGCTGCTCCTGCCTGTTGTCTTGAATAAACTCTTCCTCTATCTCCATATTGATTTTCTAAGTGAGCGTCATCAGAAACTAAAACCACGATGAATTTACTAGTTCCGACCCATGTTTGATCAGTAAACTTAGCCAATTCTTTTATCTTTTCTCCATCTTCTACACATATAAATTTCAAATGATTATGGTTCCCAGCAAAAGGAGCTTGATTTGCAGCATCTATTGCTTCTAAAACGTCTTTCCAACTTGGTGCAGCATTCTTAAAAGCCCTTACAGATCTTCTTTTCCTTATCGCTAAGTCTAATTCCATATATATTTTAATTCTAATATGTATTTAAAGATTATACTTTCAGCCTAATTTCGCCACCGCCAATAACTTTCTCTCCATTATATAAAACAATAGCTTGCCCTTCAGCAATGCCTTTTACTCCTTTAGAAAAAACAAATTCATATTGATTACCATTTTTGAGTAATTTTCCAGAAATCAGTTCTCCTAAATGCCTTATTCTTGCTGTTATCTTGCCTTTAATTTTATCTTCCATATTAATGATATGTAATTTTTTTATAAAAACTTTTTTTGTTCTTAATAATTCGTGACTTTTAGGAGCAACTATCAAATCATTTCCCTTTTTCATTGCAATATAAATCTTATCCTTAATTTTATTCCTAAACTCATTACTTATTTTGATGCCATGTTTTTCTCCAACTCTTTCTCCTATTGTGAAAAAAACATTTCCTGGATGCATTCCTATAATTTTTCCCTCTGGTGACAATACCCTCCCTTCTTTTCCTTTAACTTTTTTCTTAAGGAATTCTTTAAAATTCCTTGGGCTTACAAAGCAAACCCCGCTTGTAGATTCTTTATTCCAATTTTGGAATTTATTCTGTTTAGCTATTTCTCTTACCTCTTTTTTATTCATTCTTCCAAGAGGAAATAATGTATGTTTCAATGTCTTTTCATCGAGTTCATACAAAAAATAAGACTGATCTTTACTTTTATCCTTTCCAGCTAATAATTCAAATCCATTTTTACCTTTAATTATCTGAGAATAATGTCCTGTTGCGATATAATCCGCTTTCAATTTCACAGCTATATTCCATAAAACAGGAAATTTTATTATTTTATTGCATAAAGTATCTGGATTTGGTGTTAACCCTCTTGCATAATCATTGTACATTTTTTTCAAAACATTTTTCTTATATTCTTTCTCTTTATCAACAAAAACAAATGGAATCCCTAAAATGGAAGCAATTTTCTGGGCGTCTTTCTTATCTTCTAAATAAGTGCAATCTCCAGTAAGGATATCTTTAGTATCTGAAAAATTCTTCATAAAAACCCCAATCACACTATACCCTTTTCTCTTAAGTAAAAGTGCAGCTACACTAGAATCCACTCCTCCAGATAATCCTATTACAACTGTCTTTTGTTTATTCATAATAATAATCATTAATGAAGATTTATAAATTGTATATTAAAGTCATCCATGCCCGAGATAAAAAAACGTCCCCTGCTGGACTCGAACCAGCGACCCTCTGATTTCTACATCATTTGTAACAGTCAGATGCTCTACCGACTGAGCTAAGGGGACTTGAAAAAGTTAGAAAAAGTTGTTATTTAAAGATTGCTATAATCTCACTAATAATTATTGAAAAGTCTTTCTTATTTAAATCAAGAATAACCTATCTAATTGAAATTGATTTGCAAAACGTCCAAAAATCAAAAAACCATTCCAAAAATAACCTTAAATTTTCCAGCAAAAAATTCAAAATAATAAATTTATTTCTTATTTAAAAATTTATCAAATTATTTTACCGTCGATAAACAGAAGTTCGTTTTATTATTTAAAAATTAAATTTATTATTTCACGATAGTTTTATAAAGAAAAATTACCTATTGAAAATGTAAGGGAGAAAAAATCTAATGAAAAAAAAGAAAGCTGCGAAGAGATCTTCAAGAAAGAAATCTTCAAAGAAAAAGAAAAAGAGAAGATAGATCTCAGTTTATTCTTTTTTATTTTTTCTATTTTTAATGCTTACTGTTGAATAGTCCATTTTTTTTGCAGCATTCATTTTTTCCAAAAATCTGTAAATGTTTGCTTGCTTTGTTCCTCTTATCAAATTAGTCAACGCTTGTGTTGCAGTCTCTATAGATTCTGCGGAACCAATTATGCCTACTTGATTCTGATTCTCATTTAATATTATATTTGAATTAGAAATCTCTTCTATCGTTCTCTTAGTCCTTCCTTTTTCCCCAATTACTCTTGCTCTTACCTCTCTTAAATTCTTTCTCCTAGTGAACGCTTTTATATTCAACTTTCTAAAAATCAGTTCAGGATCTTTTAATGTTAACGCTCGCTTAGTAGAAAATCCAAAACCTATTGCATCGAGTACTATCGAAGCCTCATATTCGTCAAGTGAATCCCCGTCTATGGTTACAAGTCTCCCATTAAAAATTAATTTAACCTTTAGTTTAGTCTCTATTTCTTCCAAATTTTTCTTTAAATCTCTGATTTTTTCTATATAAATTGTTTCCATAATTATTCTAAGAATACAAAGTTTTTTAAAGTGTTGTTTTTTGTTTAGAAGATCTAATTTTAATATGGATAACAATTTATTAGGCGAAATAGAAATAGGCAGAAACTATCAATCAAACCTAAGAGAATCCCTAAGAGAATGGATTCCTATTCTTTCCAATTTTCCATCAAGAAAAGAAATAGAAGACCCTGCAAATCAATTAATAGGTAATTCATATAAAGCTTTCCTTTTTGATTCAGTTGAAAGAAAAATAGTACAGTCTGTTCCAAATGATCTTAAAGAAATAATCAACAAAACAACTGAAAAGCTTAAACTTGGAATAATGCCTTTCGCTGAAGAAGTTAAAATCCTGGCTCATTATAATAATAGAGAATATATCCTAAACCCTTCCTCTCGAGAATTAGAAAAGTATGTAGTTGCTCTAAAAATCAATAGAGTTTTTGTTTTATAATAAAGTTAATGCATAAGGAATTCCTGCAAGTTCGGAAACATCATTTTGCGAAATAACTCCTGCTTCTATCGCGGCCTGTATTGATTCTTTTCCTACAACGTTAAATGTTGCATCAAATGCAAATTGCTTTCTTATTAGTTCGGTTAGTTCTTCCATTTCTTTCTCTTCGCCTTTATAGAAATTCTCCTTAAGATGAAGTTGAAACTTTCCCTCTTCAAATCTTTTTCCAATTAAATCGCTGTCGCAAACTGCAACAATGTTTCTATATGATTTGTGTATTTTTATAAACATAGTTTACCGATCATATTAGTGTTTAAATAACTTATCCTATAAGAATCTATCAGGAAATTAATATTTGATAGGCGACTTGGCTCCACAAGCTAAACAATTCTTTACCTTTATTCCTTTTTCAGATATTACCTCTGTATCAGGTTTCCCGCAAACAGAACAAATTACGAATTCCTTAACATAAAGCATTATTTTTTCATTCACTTTTGCTGAACTTAGTTTAGTATTCAGTATTAGCCTGTTTGACTCAAGTTTTCCTGATACTGCGAGTTCCTTAAGTAAAAATTTCATCAATTCTTCAGCTTTTCTTCTTACATAGTTTGCTATATCAATAAAGTTAGTAATTATTGTATTCTTTCCAGATACTTGGCCTTCAACTTTAGGAACCTCAAATCTATCGCTACTTATTCCAACTACTTTCACGTTTTTATAAGCATTATCGAGCAATTCTTCATAAGATTCCATAATCATTGAAATCAAAAGAAGGTTTATAAAGATGACTGTCCTTTTTATTAAATGATGAAAATAAAGAATTTTATTCTTGGTTTAGGCATACTTATAGTCTTTGGTCTCGTTCTCTGGCAAGGAATTGAAGCTTTTTATCCAACTCCTGAATATAATGATTTTTGCACAGCTAATTCATTCGGCACTTATCCTGTAAAAGCAGATGGAACTCTTTCAGGTACATGCAATTTCTCAAGAGCTCTCCAAGGACAGCAAGATCAATGTTATGCGCAAGAAGGTCAACCAATATTTGAATACGATGATCAGGGCTGTGCAGTTTCACTAAAGGAATGCAATTATTGTAACAAACAATATGAAGAAGCATTAGACGCACATGCAAAAATAGCTTTCATAATCTCAATAATTATTGCCGTAATTATTTTCGTAATAGGCTATTTCTTGCTAAGTACAGAACCTGTTGGTTCTGCTCTAATCGCTAGCGGAATCTGGTCAATATTTTGGGGATCAGCAATAAACTGGAGAAACTTTAGCAGCATATGGAGATTCCTTCTTCTCTTAATTGCACTCATAGTCTTAATCTGGTTTACATTAAGACTCAACAGAAAACAGAAAAAACCCTGGCAATTTTGGAAAAGATAATACTCTAGAATAAAAAAATTTAAATACTCTAAGATAACTAACTTTTTTATGAATCTCACTCAAAAATTGGCTCTTATGGGCACATTAGCCCTCTCGGTTGGATGCTCCAACATAGAGAGAACAACTGATGTAGTCAAAAGAAGATTATATGCAAATACATATTCTAGCAATGCTGAATCTGGATTTAAAGAAAACTCATTCTCAAATAACGATTTCAATTCAAAAAGATCAGAAGTAGCTCTAACAACAGGTAATTACTTATTTGGAAAAATTAATGCTGCAGATATAATTACAATTGATAATCGACCAGTAGATCGTTCGCAAGTCTTTCCATTTTGGGCATTAAAGGTAGAAGAAATGACTGAACACATATTCCCAGAAGCAGAAGAAGTAGTATATGGAAGACCAGACGGAAAAGTAAGATTATTTGTTTTAGACGATTCAATTGATTACGCATTAACCAACAGAGGATTTAGAAGAGAAAAATTAGCAAAAGGAAAAAGAGTAGGAAATGTTAAAGAATCTCACTTCTATGTTCCAACTGTCAACTTTAATACAGACGAACTTCTGTCAGTCCCATACTCTGGATTTGTAGACCCTTGCGGAGAGCATAAACTGTTATTAGTAACTAATCCCTCTTATAGATTAAATAATCAAAATGGCCTTGTAGAACTATTCGGAAACATGTATGTTGAAAAAATAGGAGAATTAGACTCAATGTCAAGACGTAATGGTGCAAATAAAAAAGATTTTGTAGATGCAGAAGTAATTTATAAACCAGTCAACAAACAATAATTACTTTTTGACTATAACTGCCCAAGTGTTTTTATCATCAGAAGCACCTTTCAATTCCAAAGAAGCCTTTTTAATTTCAATATTACCTTTGTATAAATAAACTTCAAATCTACCTAATGCTAAATTTATTTGCCTATCTTCTCCAACAAAAAGATTTTGTGTAGTTCTTGAATATAATTTTCGTCGATTCTCCGAATAGCTAAATATTTTATCTTCAATTTTAACGCCTTCGTTATTCTCAAATAAAATTTTAAGTCCATCAAAATCACAATTTTCAAATATTACAAAATAATCTTCTGTTATATCTAATTGTACTTCACCTTCAACTTTATCATTTCCTTCATAAAACTCAATTGTGCATTCCTTACTTTCCACGGCTTGCTCAGCCGGCTTTTCCTCCTGCTTTGTCTCTTCAACTGGTTTTGTAGAACTAGTCTGACTCGAACTGCTTTCCTTGCTGACTGTTTCTTGTGGCTGTAAAACCTTTACAACAGCAGCATTAACTTTTGCTTTTATCATTAATATTTCAACTTTCTGATAATTATAGAAGAATATCTTTTCCTGTGTTGTATCTGCTTCTGTCATGAAAATTCTTATTTTTTCATCATCTACAGATTTACTCTCACTCATTGCAGCAATGATTGCGTTTGCCTTTCTACTTAATTCGTCTATCTTTCCATTTCCTCCATCTTCAGTCAGTGCATCTCCTCTTCCTTCTAGAAGTTCTTTCTGTCTATTTTTCAAATATTCGTAAGTTTCATTCTTAAGTCCAATATTATTATCTGTTATTGCTTTATCAACGCTATGGCTGTCGAGCCAGCACTTCACTTTTTCAGTTCCACAAATTCCAACTTCACTAAATCTTGTAGGATCAGTTGAAAGTCCAGGATTTTCCGTCGCACAAATCCTATTTATTCCTCTATTATATATTGCTGGATCTAGTGCCTCACCGGCTGCTGCTCCCAAATTAGGATTAAGTAGCGCAGCAGCATTAGGACTTCCGCTTACACATTCTTCCTCTGTTTTGACATTCGATTCTTTTATTTGTCCATTTACTATTTCATCCCTTAATACATTCAAAGCAAAGCTAGTGCTCACCTGTTTAAATCCGCATTTCTCTTCATTATTTATTCTTACACATAGTTCTTTATAACCTTCAGGAGCAGTAAAGTCAACAGTTTCTGTTGCAAATTGTCCCTTCGCAATAAATCCGCTTGCTACTTGTATAGTGTTTGGAACAGAATAGAAACTTGAATCAGGCGGATTCTTCAAGTAAACATTATAATGAACCCCTGCATCCTCTCCTGAGAATATATGATAAAACACTTTATACTGTGATGTTGCAGGTAGTGTTGCGTCATTAAACTTTATAGCATCAAACCATGCATGGAACTGTGGCGGACTATCTGGTTCAAGCAAAGTCTTTATTGTCTTAGGTGCCTTTGCTGATACAAATGCTTTACAGAAATCACCTCCAGCTTCCTCAATGTTTCTTGCCTGAAATGCTTTTAATGAATTAGAAGCATAATATTGCGTAAAGTAATTTACAGATCCTTGTGCATTCTGCCATGCCGAAGCAACACTTGCATATTCTCCTCCGCCTTTCTTTCCTTGCCCATAAAGAGTTTCAACAAATTTAGGAAGTAATACGTTTGCGAGTGGTGCTGCCTGTCTCCAGAAAAATTCGCACATATAAACACTATGAATTAAATCACAAGTCCCTACTTGTCTTCCTGTTTCTAAACTTTCTTCTAAACAAGCCTTATGACTCTTCAATATCGAAACATATCCGTCAATTCCTGCCTTTATTCCAGTCAAACAAACCGGAACTGCAATTCCTTCCTTTGCATTTGGCAAACACAATAATGCAGATCCTACTATCCCTGTTTGTATTACGTCTGCAACAGGATACTTTCCTCCAAAGTCACATCTTGATGCAGGACATATAACTGGATCACAAACATTAAACAATAAGTTACAATCTTCAGGGCTCATGAAATCCTGACATTGAACAGTTGGAACATTAGCTGCTGGGTCTCCTACATCAAATACTTCTCCATTTATTTTTATTTTTCTTCCTTTAGCATATTGACTTGCAGCAGTCTGTAATGCTTCTACTGCTTGTGAAACTTTCTTCTTTGCTTCTCCCTCGCTTAATCCAGGAAATGATCCTAAAGGCTGTCCTGTATTCAAATTAATTAATTGACAAATATCATCCCCATACCCTTCTCTAAATTGCTCTCTTCCATCGGTTCCTACGTTACAAAGCCAAAAGCTTGCAACCCTTCCGCTAGATTCATATGCACCTATTCCTCCTAAAACTCCTAAAGTTGGCTTTGTGGCGGCATACCATCCTTGTCTAGTATCAAAGGGAACAATTGCAGGAAGTCCTTTATAAGGTTCAGTTTCATAAAATCTTATCGCAGGATTCTTATATTTATTATTATAACTTATTTCTCCTTGTGAAATTATATTTCCTAAGTTGTATGCATTCACAAATTCTGAGGATGTAACTTTTGTATCTTTAAGTTGCCCAGTTTGTGAATCTATTTCCTTAACGCTTTCTATAGAATAAGCCCCGTTACTTAATTTCGTTAATCCTAAAGCGTAAGTTCCCGCCTCAAAATTATATTTTCCTTCATTTCCTCCTATTGGCTTTCCACTTGCATCTAATTTAGAAGGAGGATTAGGAACAACAACTGTTGCACTATATTTTATATTATTTTCCTCGTTTACCAAAGTTTTTGCATTGGCATTCGTAGATTTCTCCAAATTTATAACATCTGCTATGAAATTTTGCCTTGAAGAAACTTCTATAGGTTTAGGCGTCGCCCATCCTTTTTCTCTTAAACTTTGTGCTCTATTGCTTTCATCTATAAATTCTAATCTTTGTTCTATATTCTCTCCTATTTGAGTTAACTGAGAATTAGAATTATTTGCAAGTACAGATTCTGCACTCGTCCCTCTTCTTGTTAAAACATTTAATTCTATTTCTCTTAATTGTTCATATCCGTATCTTCCATCTTCGTATGCTTTCTTGTAATATGCCGCATCTCCACTTCCAATTAAGTCTGCAACACTCTTTTCTGTTCCATCTGACAATTTTACTTTTTCAGTTCCATACTTCTCAACTAAATATTTTGCATATTCAGGTGCAGCCCTGCTTCTATCAACTGTCTTTCCTAATCCTAATACTCCGCTTTCCTCATATTTACCTTCTATATTTTTAATGTCCCCATTAACTGTGTTAAGCGCGTTTGCATATGCATTAACATCTGCATTAATGTTCTTAGCCTCTCCTAAATAACACTGATCTAAACTACTGTATCCTTTTTCTCTTGTAGCAACCATTTTTTCACATCTAGTTGTCCATCCATTTGGTCCACTCATAGCTTTTTGTCTTGCTAATGCCTGTCCATTTAATCCTTCAAAAAAGTTCTTAACAGTTAGTACTCCTGAAGTTGCAAAACAAGCTCCCTTAAGTCCAGTCACTACATTTCCCAAACTATTTGATATCTGATCCCACTCTTTTATTGTTTCATTCAAATCTTTAATTAATTCTTCAGTTTTCTCTGTACTCAATTTTATAGCTCTCTTTTCTATTCCTATTTTTACTGTTAAATTTGTCTCAGTTTCAGTTCCACTTGATTTAGGAATTAATCTCAATTTAGCAACCTTTTCTATATTTATTTTTTCAACCCTTAAATCCCTCCCACAAATTTCTTTTAACTCTTCAAGTTTTATAGAATCAGATATTCCTGTAACAGTTTCTCCAATTCTTCTTGCAGTGCTTGCCTTTTCGCAAACACTACTAACTCTTATGCCATCAACTTCAACTCTTGATAATGTTAAATTACCTATTCCCGGAATTTCATGAGTATTATCAAGTTTCAAATTAAATACAACTCCGCCCCATCTTAAATCCGCATTTGGAACCTCCTTAGGCTTTTCGAAACTCAAAACCTTTATTGCCCTAAATCTATTATCTATCTCAACAATCTCTCCTGCAAGAGTATAATTAGTTAAATAATACTTAGCCAAATCCTCCTCATATTTAACAAGTTTAGAATCAGGATACGTTTCCCTATACAAATTAATTAATTCCATTTGGGTTTGCTGTTTTCCTAAAACTGCAGCTAAATCAATTGCCTCTGCAAGTGCTTTCTCCCCATAAGTATAATCTTCTACATTAGAACTAACCGCTTCTGGATTCTTTTCGGCAGAATAATCTTCGGCAATTTGTTTGTAATTATTAATTGTCTCTCCAAAATATTTTTCTATTCTATCGTCATAATTTTTTTCCTGCAATAATTCGGCCTGCGAATCTTCAGTTATTCTCTGAAAATTATCTTTGTTTGCTATATCCTTCCCCGCATCTATCCTATATGTTGCCTTATCTATTCCATCTCCATCGTCAGGAACAAAAACTAAATCTCCATCTGGTAAGAATGCATAATATCCTATCTCATATTCTGTAGGTTCTCCATTGTTTAAAACACCTGCAAACTTAGTCGCCTTTTTCAATATATACGTCCCTGTGCTCCCTTTTCTCTTTAAAACCATATTAGGAAGCGACCACCATTTACTTGTATCCGTTCCAAACAATTTTTCAGCAACATAATCCTCGCTAGTAAGTGTGTTATCATCCAAGTTTCCATTAATTAACACCTGAGCGTTTCCGAAGTCATCATCATTAACAAAATATAAGTGATTATAATCTATGAAAACAAAATCTCCAGAAGTGAAATCTCCTCTCTTCACATTTTTAGCTACGTCGCTTCTAATTTTATAGCATTTCCCATCCACTACTTCGGTAACATATTCGCATTCCTTCGTTTCAAGTCTTAATCTTTCTATTAATGTACTTTTACTTACAGAAATAGCTCCGTTATTCTTCAACTCAAGTTTGATTGTCTGTCTTCCACACTTCACTTCTATTTTTCCTACATCTTTAACATCTGTGACTTGTAAATCTGTGACTTTACACTTTCCATCTAAGAATTTAGAACCTTCATAAACATCAATAGTTTCGCTACCTTTATCATCGCTCACCTGTATTCTTGCTTTATCTTGCGCCAAAACGACTTCATCAAAATGAATATTTAATCCAGCCCTACAATAAAGTCCGGGGATAAAGACGTCATTAGATTCTTTTCCTTTTTCAATTTTAGTCGTTGTTATTTTTCTGTCTCCATCATATATCGAAACAGTGACTTCCTGTTCATCCATTTCATCAAGTCTTACAAAGTATCTCCCATTCCAAAAGCTCTGTTTTTCTTTCTCTTCATTCCATTGATCGTCGGTCTGTTCCTTAAGAATAAATTCAGTTTTTCCAATTCCAAATGCATTTCCTGCTTCATAATCTATCTGAGCAGTTAAGTTAACAGTTACGGATTCTGGTAGTTTACTTTCGTCTTCCTGTTTCTTCAAAACTACAACGACATATCCAACATTGTTTATTAATGGACTTCCCAGTAATTTACTTCTTGTTCTTAATGCTGCTTGTGCAGGATGAAATCCACTTCCTACCACTCCTTCAGGATATTGCCCCTTAAATCTTATGTTCTTTATCTCGTCTATATTAATCAAAGGATTAATTTTTATAGCATTAACTTGACAAAATACCGGAACATTTTGTTCGGCAAGCAAATCTGATCTTACAACTGCAGGCTGACAACCTCCAGGAGGAACGTGTAATAACATATCTTGTCTCGCATCGCAAGTATTTTTGTCTCCAAGAATCGGCCAATACGTATTAACTTCTTCAGCACTATAAACTGATCTTGAATAAGCCCTCGTTTGATAATTCACAGAACTAACAACATTATTTCCCCCCGTAATAGACGTAGCCGCTTCCACGCCCGCTACTGCCAAAATTCCAACTAGCAAAATCAATAATATTATTCTCTTCTTTTTCATCATGCTAAACTCACTTTTAGTCCTTCAAATGAAGCAAAATTATATTGTAATTGTTCTAACGAATTAGGACTAGGTAATCCATCTGCCTGCACAATAATTTTCCCTTTTTCAAGTTCACTTTCTAGTATGTATTCGCTTCCCTTTCCTCCCCCAATTAAAGCATAATCTATTCTCATCGCAGAAGTCTCAATATCAAAGCACTGCTCTTTAGTAGATCCTATTAACCCAGCTAATCCTGCACGAGGAACATCCTGACATTCCGTTTTTGTACTTGCAGGAATAGTTATACTTGAATTTCCATAAACATACGCCCTTATTTCATACTCTCCCTCTCCAAGTTTAACCTTGTTAGTTTCCGGTAATGAAACGCTTGTAGATTTCCCATTATCTTTTCTTACAAATGAAATTAATGCTGTATCTCCTCTTATCGACCTTCCTCCAACTTCTAACTGCACTTCAACTTCATACTCCTTCTCAAGAATAATATCCGCAGAATATTCTTCATTTGTCGAAAATAATTCTTTCTTCCCGGCATATCCTTCGCTTGTTACATGTAAAAATCCATTCACACATGCAGGTGCATTCGCAATCAAAACCCCATTTTTAGTCTCTCCTAAGAAACATCTTTGATCAAAACATTCGTAACTAACAAATCCATTTATTCTATTTAAATTAGTATCAAACAGTTCAATCTGTATTTCATTATTCATGAATTCGCATAAGTCAAACTCTTCCTCTTCCGTAATTGCTGTAAGGTTTGCCTGCCTCTTCAGATTATTATCTATTATGACTGCAACTGGAAACTGAAACAATTCATCATTATTATAAATTTGAACTAAAACTGGGAAACTTAAATCATAAACAAAATGATACGGAACATAACAAAATCCTAAGACTCCTAATCCTTCCTGATTTCCTAACGGTTCTGCTGTGATTAAATTCTCATTTACCCCCTCCCCATTAATCTCTATTTTTGTTGGCCACTCTCTAGAAAATAAGAAATTCACATTTTCATCAACTTTCTTATCTACAACAAAATATTCATCTTTCTTCTCGTTAAGAGTATAATAATTGCCATCTAGCTTTATCGATTGTATATTCACTTCAAGGCCATTTTTAATTTCATCAAGAACTTCATTGGTTTTCCAAGTTAATGGGTTACATTGCACTTCTACTCCATCAACAGGAGCATACAATCTTAAAACGTCAACTGCATAATCTTCTAAAAACGCTTCCTGTTTTTGTTTATCATAAATTTCTCTTGCTAAATTATAAAATTTCCCGAATTTACTGTTAAATTCCGATTTATGATCCGATTTAATTGCACTACTCTCTTCCTTAGAAACACTCAAACCAGACTTAACATCAATACTAATTTTCTCATTTTCAATATTAACTCTTACCGCTTCTATATCTCCTAGTTCAATTTCATAACCTTGATCATAAAATCTTGAAAAGTCGCAATTGACAACATTTTCAGAAATATAATCTGCGACCTCTCTTTCAATTTCATTCATACTCGGAACATTTTCTCTTATAACTCCATTTCCACTAATATAAAACCAATATGGAACTCCTATACCTAAGAAATTTAACTGATTAGAAAATGGGGCAAACTCGCTTCCTGGAACATAATCACTAATTTCAACTCTACCTCCCTGTACGCCAGCCATTTCCACTGCTGCTCTTGCTTCACTTTCAATACAAGAAGAATAATAAGAATAAATTGGGACAAACTCTCCATTTAAGCCGCTTAAATCTAGTTTTCCTTTTAATAAAACATAGCCCAAAATACTTCCCACAATCAAAATTGCAACAATCACATATATAGCAATCTGTCCTCTTTTCCCACCCCTCGTGCCCATTAATCTCTTACAGAAATATAATATATAAATCTTCAGATCACTTCACTCTTTTTCTTATTATACTGAATAACTAACATAACCAGCAATAAACCCGTTAAAACTAAACTTTCAAAGCCAAAAATGACTCCTAGAAATCTAATATTGTTTTCATTTTCATTTGAAATAAACCTTTTTAAAGAATTAATTTTTATGCTTTCTTCATTAAAAATTCCCAAAGTTTTCGATTTTTCCAGATTTCTACCTCCTAAATCAATTTCAAGCCAAACTCCAACTCCCGCATTCTTTTCTTTACTTGAAAAAATTAAAACTCCATAAAATCTCCCCTCTTTTTCCCCCTTTACACAAACTTTTACTTCCGCATCAGTATTTACAATTTTATTATACTCTATAACAATTCCAAATTCTTCAGATTCATAGCTGTAATTTCTTAGTTCCCTGCTTTTCTTTGCACTCCAGTAATCGCTTCCTTCCAAAACTGCACTCTTATCACTAAAAACTTCTACATTTTCACAAATTCTTTCGTTACTTTCTCCACTAAAAACAAGCTTCGAAGGTTTTGCCCCGAGTTCGAAAGCTTCTACTAAAACAAAACTAAAAATTAAAAAAAATAAAATACTAAGAAGCAACAGCGATAAATTCAACCTGTGTTTTATGCCCAACCAGATCATTATTCAAATCTCCTGAAAAGTCTTTCAAATCCAGTTTAATATAAAATGAACTGCTTTTGAACCCGGGAAATACTGCCGGCTTCTCAAGTTCCAAGCTCCAATTACCGATTCTTTCAAAATTATCAGAAAGAATTCTACCAAAATAAAGATGACTAAAAATTTGCTCTGAAGAATTAATTAACATTGGAGTTATGGTAGCATTTACCGTTCCAGTATTATTAACAAAAATTTTATACTCATCAGTTGCCGATTCAAATCCATAGGTTACATTTCCTAGATAAATACTATCAGGAACTTCAATGCTTACTACGTCACCCGGAACAAAAATATCTGCTTCAACAGTCATTAATTCACTTCCAGAAGCCATATATACAAATAAAACGAAAACCAAAAAGACAAACCCGATAACAAATTCTCTTTTCATGTTATTATACGATTTATAATATATAAATTACAGAACTATTTAAAGTTTTTTATTAATCAAAAATTTAATGGCCCTGACAAGAATCGAACTTGCGCATGATCCACGTCAAAGATCCGGTCTACCATTAGCCTACAGGGCCCCAAAAAAGCAGTATCAAAACCTTTTTAAGAGTTCCCATCCCAGTATATTTACGCCTCCATAGCTCAGGGGTAGAGCAATAGTTTTGTACCTGCAAAGCAAATGAACTATAGGTCGAGGGTTCAAATCCCTCTGGAGGCTTTCTAGTATGCTGAGCAAAGGCGAAGCTGCTAGCCAACAGGAGTATGAGAACGCAGTTCGAATAAACCTCTAGAAGATTATCATAATAATTCTTAAATACTGATAAAACTACGCAAGAAAATGATTGAAAGCGGGCAATCAGTTTTGCAAGTCACAAATATCCTAAAAGATTTAGAAATTATTTTGCAAAACAAGGCCGCATTCTGTGAGCGCCATAATTCTCAAGGCATGATTTATTGTAATGTTTGCAATTCCTTTGTTATTTCAAGCCATTCCTACTCAAGACATGTTGGTAGAAACATGGGTAGAAAAAAAGAAAGATATCAGTGTGTATGGTGTGATGGAATTAATTTTGTTCCCGCAAGCTACAAAGACCTTAGTGAATTAAGAGAGCTATATAGACAACAAACTCCAAATATTATTATTCAAGGTATAAAAAAAGCTTGTTCAAACACCAAATTAGCAGGACATTTATCAATATATGGATCTAATTTCACGGATTATTTTGCAAATTGGGAAAAGCTTAATCAAGAAAACAAACTAAAACAAATAATGGAACTGTTTACAAGACAAGACAAACTTACAGAAACAATAAACCATTCAAATATTATTGCACAAAGAGTAATTGATCTAGAAAAAGCACTTTTTTAATTTAAAGACCACTCTATTTTCATCATCAACATTTTGCATATTTTAAATTCACCAAGAAGATCTCATTTTTTCAAATAAAATTAGAGTATTTTTCCAAAACTAGAAGATACCCTATTCATTCCAATTGCTATGCTTTTGTTATTTGTCTGTTCCGCAGCTATCACAGTATTTTTTTGTTTTGGAAAGTCAATAATGTTATATCAAAAGCATGATGTGCCACTCCACCTTTAAAGGTGGAGTTTGAAAAGGCACTTGTGCTTTGAATGTTCAAGGAACTACTCCACACTAAAGTGTGGAGTTTTCTGTCAAGTTCCTTGACATAAAAAAGGAAAAAAGAGAGAGGCAGTTTCATTATTAGGATACACTATAGGAATATTGTTTCAATAACTCCCATATTCTTTATTTTCTTAATAGTATCCTTCAATTTATTTAACTAAAAATAATTAATCCTTAAAGCTAAACATTCTCCTCGACAAACCCTGCCTTTCCGCCAGAAACAAGAATATCTGCTACACTTTTATCTATGTTAGCAAGTTCTCCAGCAGTATATGGGCCTATTACCTTCCCACCATGATCCACAAATTCTTCTACATCTTGATTAAACATAACTAATCTAAACTTTTCTTCAGCTTCCTTTTTTCCACTAAGCAATTTATTAATCTGCTTGTCTCCTTCTTCAAAAGCCTTGACAAATTTATCAAATATTTCTCTCTCTGCAGGAAGCATATTTTCATAATCTCTTTTCATAATTCCTGTTTCGGCAGCAATAAAAACAAGATTTAAAATTTTCTTTTTCCTTCTTAACAATAATTCCCTGAAAATAGATATTGAATTCTCAAGTTGCTTTTTTGCCTTAATTATGCTGTCCTGAAATAGATCTCCATCACTACCTTCCTGATTTTTTCTATCACTAAAATAAAGGGCAACCTCCTCCACGAATCCCTTTGGAAGCAGCTGCAATGTCTCAGAAAATTTCTCTTTTCTTAATATTTCATACATGTCCGCATAATTTGTCATAAACATACGTACTAAGAGAATTTATAAAAACTAGTATAATCTAGTTTTTTTACTTTTTTAGTAAAGTCTCTTCAAGAAGTTTCCTTCCCATAATTTTTTTGCCCTTCAAGCCTTCCGTTTCAATAAATCTCTTCTTCTCATGCTTTTCTTCAGGATAAATTAAAACAGGCACTGGCTGATCAGTATGAGCCTTTCTTTTGCATGAAGTGGTATGATCTGCAGTTATTACAAGTCTTGCATCACCTATAAAATTCTTTAAAAAAGAGAAAAATCTCTCATCAATTAATTCTATCATTTTTACTTTATCCTTATAATTTCCATCATGTCCTGGAGTATCAGTTTCCTTAATATGAATATAAAAATAATCATATTTATTTTTATTCCATTTAAGCATTCTTACTGCATATTTTATCGCTCTGTATAGCCCCGCATACAAGGTAGAATAAACGTCTATTTTTTTCATTTTAGGATATCTAAACTTGTAAACATTCATTCCTGCAACACGTGC
>Ga0209541_10008251_pt1 | contig 17230 bp, 16 predicted proteins | sample RifCSPlowO2_01_FD_184027 | JGI IMG/M metagenome (GOLD analysis project Ga0209541, IMG submission 184027) | Groundwater microbial communities from Rifle, Colorado - Rifle CSP2_plank lowO2_0.1 (SPAdes) (version 2) | ecosystem: Environmental > Aquatic > Deep subsurface > Groundwater | place...
TATCGAATGGAGTGAGAAGAGTGATCATATTAGCGCCCAATTAAAAAGGAAAGCGACGATTATCACTGTCGAAATAAATCATGTCGATGAAACGAGACGAGAAATCAAAATCTATGAATAAACCATTAATTCTTGCCATTGACACTTCGTGTGATGAGACGTCGGTGGCAGTAACACAAGGCAGGCGGGTATTATCAAACGAGCGATACTCTCAAATTCTCATGCATACAAAGTGGGGCGGGGTGGTGCCGAATCTGGCCAAAAGAGCCCATGAGGAGCAGATTGATCAGGTAGTTGAATCCGCTTTGAAGAAAGCTAGGACTCGTCTGGATGTGATCGATTTCATTGCAGTGACATTTGGACCAGGACTAGCGATTGCACTGGGAGTGGGTATTGACAAAGCGAAAGAACTGGCAAAGAAACATGACAAAAAACTAATAGCGGTGAATCACATGGAAGGACATATTTATTCCTGTTTTGTGCAGAATGCGGCGGGAAATCCGGAAAACGAGTTTAGATTTCCCTATATTGCGCTGCTTGTTTCCGGGGCACATACGGAACTGGTACTTTTTAAAAACCATATTGACTATGAGGTAATTGGGGAAACACTGGATGACGCCGCCGGTGAAGCGTTGGATAAGGCGGCGCGGATGCTTCTCGGCAGCAATGTGTACCCTGGAGGCCCGGTTGTAGAACAATTGGCCAAGAAAGGCAATCCGGAATTTATTCAGTTTCCTCGGCCGATGTTGTCTTCAAAGAATCTGAACTTCTCCTATTCTGGTCTTAAAACCGCCCTTCTGTACTATCTCAAAGGCCAGTCTAAGGCGGCTCAAAATAAACAGATTCACGACGTCGCCGCCTCTTTCCAAGAAGCAGTATTCGATAGCCTTTTAATGAAGCTGAATCAGGCCATTAAGAAGTGCTCAATAAACAATATTGTTCTCGGGGGTGGTGTGGTGGCCAATGCCAGACTACGGCTCAAAGCCAGGCAGCTAGTAAAAAAACACGGCGGCACAGTTCTATTCCCACCCTCCAAGAATTTTTACGGCGATAATGCGGCGATGATCGGCGTCGCCGCCTATTACAAAGCCGAAAAGAACTTATTCGTTTCTAATATGGAAACACTAGATCGCTCCGCCCGAGCTCGCCTTTCATAGGCCGCTACCCCCTTTTTTATAGTTGAATAAACTGGAGGCACATTTTTGACCCATTCCGGGTCAAAAATGTGCCGCTAACTTTTCAGAGTATTTGACCCTCCTGGGTGGCTGGGGAGAGAATCGAACTCTCGACCTATCGCTTATGAGACGACCGCTCTTACCACTGAGCTACCCAGCCTGGTCGGGGCGGCGGGAATTGAACCCACTACCTCTCGGTCCCAAACCGAGCATTCTGCCGGTGAACTACGCCCCGTATAGCTAATTTTAACATATCCAGGTACAATATAGTCAGCGTGTATGTATAAACGGTATATCAAGGACGGTTTAGACTTGGCTTTGGGTCTTATTTTAATCATTATTTTTGCGCCGATATCCATTTTAAGCATATTTGGCATTGTGGCCGACTCGAGTGGGCCGATATTTGCCGATGTGCCCGAGCGAGTCGGCAGAAAGGGCAAGTCATTCAAGATGTATAAGTTTCGTTCTATGGTGATCAATGCCCATCATCTACTTCGCAATGACACTAAATTCAAAGATTTGTATGAAGAATACAAGGAAGGTAGCTACAAACTGAAAAAAGACCCCAGAATCACTCGTGTGGGCAAATTCATCCGCAAACACTCAATCGATGAAATTCCCCAACTGCTCAATGTTTTAAGGGGAGAAATGAGCATCGTTGGTCCCAGAGCCTATTATCCTGACGAATTGGCGGCCCAACAGAAGAAATACCCCCACACTCGAGATTTGGTGAAAAAGGTGCTTTCAGTAAAACCAGGAATAACTGGTTTATGGCAGGTTTCTGGTCGTTCCGACGTTAATTTCGACAAGAGAGTTGCAATTGATGCTGATTATGTAGATAATATGTCCTTATGGAGTGACGCTAGAATAATATTAAAAACTCCCTGGGCAATGATTAGTGGTCGGGGAGCCGTTTAGTTATATTATGTTAGGATTACTGGAAAAACATAAAAGATTGCGTCGGAAACGATTGAGATGGGGACTGTCCCATATTGGGAAGGGAAAATTAGGCCGTGGCTCAATCATTTTCCTGATTATTGTCCTTATTTTCGGTTATTTCTTTGTTGTTCGACCGGCTCAAAAAATTGTTTCCAGTGCTAAGGGAGTGGTTACTGCCGGGAAACAAGCCAAGGTCGCTTTTGCCAGCAACGATATTGTTCTAGTTGAAAAAGAACTCAAAAAGGTTGAAACCGCTTTTGATGGGCTGCAGAAAGAAGCGAGCAAAGTTTATTGGATGCGCTTTATTCCTTTGGCCGGCCTCTATGTCTCCGATCTAAAGAACGGAATCGAGGCCGGCGATCATCTTATCACCGCGGCTCAAAAAACTGTTGTTGCTATTGAGCCGCATGCCGATCTTATTGGCTTCAAAAAAGGCGAGGATGCCTCTTTCCTGGAGAAGCCAGCGGAATTAAGACTACAAACTGCTGTCTTGACGCTCGATAAAATTGTGGAAGACGTTGATGCCATTGCCGAAGACGTTGATGCTGCGAGAGATAAAATTGCCAAAATTAATCCCAACCGATACCCAAAAAAGATTGGCAACAAGGAAATTAGAAGCAAGCTACAAGCCGGTAAAGATCAGTTTGCGGGCATTGCCTCGCTATTTGTAGATGCCAAGCCTTTTATTAAGGCATTACCCGATATTTTAGGAGCCAAAGATGACAAAACCTATCTGATATTGTTCATGAACGATAAGGAGCTACGCGCCACTGGTGGCTTTCTTACTGCCTATGCCGTTTTCGACGTTAAGCAAGGTAAGTTTGAAGTCAAGCGCTCTGATGATATTTACACCCTCGATGATTCAATTCGCACCCACCCGGCCGCACCCCGAGAGATTAGCACCTACCACAAGAACGTCAACAAATTTTATATTCGCGACAGTAATTTGTCTCCTGATTATGTCGAGTCAGTGAAACTTTTTGAGACGCTATATGAAAACAGCAGCCAGCGAGTTGACTATGACGGTATTATTGCCGTGGATACCCACGTGTTAGTCGATGCCCTAGAAGTTCTGGGCGACACTGAGGTACGCGGCATCACCTTCTCCGCCGCCATGGACAAACGTTGTGATTGTCCGCAAGCCATTTATAAACTGCTCGACGAAATTGATCGACCAGTCCATTTTATTAAAACGGATAGAAAAGGCATTCTTGGCGATCTCTTGTTTGCCTTGATGCAAAAGGCGCTCGGATTCTCGCCTTCGAAATATTGGGGCAAACTTTCCCAACAGCTCATTCGGGACATGCGGGAGAAGCATATGCTAGTCTATATGACCGATAAGAAAGTCCAGAAATCACTCGAAGCGATGAACTTTGCGGGTCGAATTAAAGACTTTGACGGCGATTATCTTCACATCAGCGACGTTAACTTCGCTGGTGCTAAATCCAACCTTTTCGTTAAGCACGATGTTACTTCAAAGACAACCATTGAAGGTGATGGCACTGTCAAGCGTGAAGTGACCATTGTCTATAAGAATCCTTACCCTCATTCTAACTGTGACCTTGAAGAGGGCGGGGGTAAGCTTGGTTATGCTGGCTTGTGTATTAACGCCACACTGAGAAACTGGTTCCGAATGTACGTTCCTGAGGGTAGCACTCTAGTCGATTTCAAGGGTTCTGAGAAAAAAGTACAGATGTATGACGAGTTAGGCAAGAGCGTCTATGAAGGTTTCTTTGGCGTCGCTCCTAAAGGCAAGTCATCGGTAACGGTGACCTATACCTTACCCTTTAAGATTAAGAACAAGGTGGACTACAAACTGCTGATCCAAAAACAGCCAGGGACAGTCGGCCACCAGTATTCAGTAATTATTGATGGCAAGGAGGCGGGGAAAGGGCCGTTAATTCAGGATAAGGTGTACTCACTCTAGATCGGTAATGCATGAATCGACACTCCAAAGATAAAGGAATCGTCATCAAGAAGCAGAAGCTTCTCAATAGTAACTATCGCATCGTCATTTTCTCCGAAGCCAAAGGAAAGCTAAGTCTGTTTGCCTACGGCATCAAAAAGATTACTAGTCGTCGCCTTTCCCATCTGGAAACAGGGAACTATCTTACTTTTGACTACTACACTAAGGATTCCCACGCATCGTTGCGTGAAACCGAATTAATATACGGCTATTCAAAAATTAAAACTTCAGAGGAAAAACTGGAAGTAATGTTCCTGATCTTTTTTATTCTTAATAAGATTTTGCCCGAAGATCAGCCAGAGGAAGCCATTTACAAAATGACGCTGGATTTTCTTAAACAACTTAATAATAAGGAAGTAACCGTTAAGGAAATTGAAGCTTTTTTGACGACAGTCCTGGAACTCTCCGGTTTTGTTGACCCAGCGCTGTTAAATAAGGATACTTTTGATGTCTTGCAATTTGTTGAGGAACTAATTGGCCAAAAAATTCGTTTTAGGTAAGTTTTTCGTAGGGAGTGCCTTTTAGAGAATCAACCAGTTTTTTAATTTTTGGGACAGAAGTTTTCTTGGTGACGAGAAGCACGTCGTGGGTATTAACGATGAGGAAGTCGTTGAGATCGATGCCGACAACCAGCTTGTCGGTGTCATAGTTGTAGACTAGGTTGTCGGCGGAATCTTCTAAAATAACTTTTCCTTGAGTTACATTGGCTTCTTTTGAAGTTTCTAACGCTTCTTTAAGCGCTTCCCAGGCGCCGACGTCACTCCAGCCTAGGTCGGCGGGTACAACGAGGCCGTTTTTAAAGTTCATTTTCTCAACTATGGCATTATCAAAAGAAATTTTCTCCAGCTGTGGATAAATTTCTCCGAGTACCCGTTCGTAATCAGGCGTTTCGTAGGCATCCTGAATCTTTTTCAATTGGCTATAAAGTTGGGGCGAATGTTCCTTAAAAAGATTCCACAAAAATGATGGGGAGGTTACCCAATAGCCGAGATTCCAAGCGTGCTTGCCATCCTTGAAGTAATTTTCGGCGGTTTTCTCGTCAGGACGATACTGAAATCCTTCCAATTGATGGAAAGGAATGTCATGATCATCAACCGTTTTTTTTCCAAAGGAAATCCAACCGAGATTTTGACTGGCAAATCGAGGCGTTTGGCCAATGAGAATAATTTGCTGGGGATTTTCCCTGATGATATTGCCCGCGGCCTTTAGAATTCTGCGGAAATAGCCCTCTTTTTTAACCAAGTGGTCGCTGCCCCACAATAATGTCAACGGCTCATTGGGAAATTTCTTGGCAAAGAGGGCGGCGACGAGGCCGACGGCCGGTCCAACATCACGAGTGGCTGGTTCGGCGATGATATTATTTTTGGAAAGACTGGGTAGTTGTTTCTTTACGGCACTGACGTAATCTTTTCCCGTAGTGATATAAATGTCGTCGAGATCGAATCCCGGGACAAGGCGATCAACGCAAAGTTGAAGCATCGTTTTATTATCAACGATGTCCATGAATTGCTTGGGAGATTTTTTTCGGGACAACGGCCACAAGCGTGAACCGACTCCTCCAGCGAAAATTACGGCTTTCATAAATTAGCGAATTGTTTCTTAAATCTTTCCTTAGCGAATTTTAAAATGTTTTTTGGTCCTTTTTCTTGCGTCAAGTGTCTTAAAGTGTAGGCGATAGGTTCAAATTTTTCAAGGGCTTTTTGCAAACTGTCGGGAGTTTGTTCATTGAAGAAGATTCCGGTCTCATTATCAATGATGGTTTCGGTGGCCCCACCGCTACGATAGGCGATAGTGGGGCAACCGAAGAACTGTGCCTCAAGAGGGGCGTACCCAAAGTCTTCCTCTTGAGGCACCACCAATGCCTCCGCTTCCAAATATAGTCCAGCTAGTTTTTCATCGGAAATCTGTCTGAGAAGCGTGATATTACCTGACGCCATAGCGCGCAATTTGTCTTCCTGACTACCCGAGCCGACAACGACCAGACTTTTTCCATTTTGATTGAAGGCCTGAATCGCTAATTCCGTTTTTTTGTATGGCTCCAGTCGGCTGACAAGCAGATAGTAGGGCTTGGGTCTATGGCTTGAGGGCGCAATCTGCTTCTTGATCTTCTCCCAATAGTCCACGTCGAATGAGGGATAGATGACTTCAGAATCTCGCTTATAAAATTCCTTAATTCTCTTTTGAACTGTTTCCGAAATGGCGACGTACTGATCCGGCCGTTGGGCGGCGACATAGTCCCAGGTTTTCGCATATCGAAGATAAAATGGCAAGGATTTTTCCCAAAGCCCTCGTGTTGGCGTTAACAGATAGCAGATGTGTCTTGTTTCCGGCCGGGTAATCACGGACTTGGCAAAGTAAGAAGTACAGGAAATCACCAGATCGTAGGCGTTAAGGTTGAAGCTTTCAAAGGCAAAGGGCATTAACGGACTCAAGAGGAAGCGATGTTTGTGTTGGTGAAATGGTAGTTTCTGAATGAAGGAGGTTTGGATTTTGAAACTATCAGCCCAGGGGGCCAGCTTCTTATCGTAATAGGCAGTATACCAATCGGCCTCGGGGTACAATTCCTGCAGAGTAACCAGTACCCGCTCGGCCCCTCCCCAGGTGGCAATCCAGTCGTATACAATGGCAATTTTCATGATTGGTAAATCGCTAATGTTTGTTCCGCCATTTTCTTAAACGAAAACTTTTCTGATAATACGGCTTTTTGACCCCCATGTTTCTCAAAAAGCCGGATTTTCGCCGCCATGTCATCAATATCACGCGGATTAAACGCCAAATAATTATTCCCCAGAATCTCCTTGAATACCGGAATATCCGAGGCGATTACCGGACAGTCAAAATGCGCCGCCTCGAGCAGCGGCAAGCCAAACCCTTCCGCCAAGGACGGATGAATCAGCGCACTAGCGTGCTTGTATAGAAAGACCAGGTCCTGAAAAGATCGGTTATGAAGCATGAAAATTCTTTTTTCTAGCCCCAACTTTTTTATGAGGTTTTTCGTCCTTGAGGCAAAAAAGTCATTGGGACCAACTAGGGCCAGATCTTTTGAGGACACGGTCCTGATTAAGCGCTCGACATTCTTATGCGGGTAGAAATTCCCCACATATAGGTAAAAGGGCCGGGGAAACTGCTTCACCAACGCTGTGTTTTCTTTGGCAGTAATCAGTTTCTCATTAAGCCCTTCATAAGTAACGACGATCTTATCCTGATAATTTTTGCCATATCGCTTGACGATCTGGGCCTTAACAGATTGCGATGGGACGATGACTGTTCGCGCCCTACTGATGGCGCTCTTGATGAGATGCGCTGCCACTCGTCGCTTAATCCCGTAGATTAACGGATGATGAGTTGATGCCTGTCCGGTGGCGTGAAGCAGGGGCGTAAGATCGTGAATGGTGATCACGAATGGGTGGCGATAAAGTAGCGGATAGCTGAAATAGGTGAAATGCATTAGATCGAGATTATCCTGATTAAGTTGTTGGAGGAAGCCAATTTGTTCGGCAAAGGTATGCCATTGATAGTTGGCGACATGAAGCTGAAATCGAGAATCGGCAATAACGACTTTATCCCGAGATCGGACGTAAACGTGAAATTCCAGATCTTTAGTTTCTAGGGCCTGGAGATTATCCAGCAAGTTTCGGATATAAACCCCAACACCAGTTTGATTGATTAGGCGAGCATCGATACCAATTCTCATAATTTGGATTTAATGTTGATGGCTAAATGGACTAATTGATTAATTAGCGACAAGTTTTTGGGGGCATAATGCTTGTCGTAAAAGATTTTCATCGCATTATAGAAGTGTTTTTTAGTTGATGTCTGGACTGAATCGACGTGGTGCTTGAGGCCACTTTGGTGCTTGAGATGAATTACGGTGAATTTGGGGTAATATATGATTTTGAAGCCTTCGTGTTTAATGCGGTAGGATAAGTCCAGATCCTCGCCGTACATAAAGAAGGCTGAGTCGAAGCCGCCGACCGAATCCAAGATATCTTTTCGGGTTAGGTAGAAGGCGGCGGTAGGGGAATCGATTTCATGAATTGTATTGCGATTGAGATGAGCGAGATGATAGCCTCCAAAAAGACGGGATAACAAAGGAATTTTTTGGGTGAGGAATTCCAGCTTGGAATAGTAAGAAAAAGAGCGCCAGATCGTGGGGAAGCCGCGATGAGAAGCCGGGTCGATGGAACCATCAGCCAGATGAACCCGGACTGAAAGAACACCAATCTTATCATCCGCTTCCATGTAAGCAATTAAATCCTTGAAATTGACGGCATCAGCAATGACATCAGAGTTGAGAAAGAGGATGAATCGGCCTCGCGCCTTCTCAATACCGAGATTATTCGCGGCGCCGAAACCAAGGTTCTTTTTATTGATAATCAGGTGAATATCAGAGCGTTTCCTGAGCATGGCAACAGAATCGTCGGATGAGGCATTATCGACAACAATTATTTCGGATGAAACGGACTGGGATTTTTTGAGAGAAGTTTGGAGCGCGTTAAGGCAGTCCTCTGTAAGTTTACGAGTATTATAGGAGATGATTATGATTGATAGGTCGGTCATATTATTAGTATAGCTTATTCCGCACCCCTCTATCGGCAAGCTTGCGCTTGCCAACATAGGTGTGCGGCAGATTAAAATGATTGTTGGGCGTGGGGAGCTCCGTCCTTGCCAAGCTTCTGGCGAGGGGAACACCTTGCGGCGCAACTTTCATTTCGCATCTAATCTGCCATCCAGTTAAACTGGACACATGTTCGCTGTAGACCACATGCGATGTGGGGTTCGCCTACAGCGATCGGTTCAGGACTACTACTCGGGGAAACACTTCTCCGGTTCGACGTACTGGACGTCATTCGGAACATCGCGATATCCCCAACCAGAACAGACAAGCCAACCCTTGTTGGTTTCGCGCCCACGAAGGACGACTAACCAAGTCAGGTCCAGCTCATCCAGGACATGGAGTGGGTCAACGATCGGGGTGTAATCCGGTGGATCTCCAAAGCTCTGGAACAGCCGGAATTCCCGATTTTCTGGGGCATCCTCATGTAGCTTGGATACCTCGCCGGCGCCGATGAACTCGTAGTTGGCCGTTGCCAGTTCCACGAGAGTGGCGCTGTCCTTGAGGACGAGACTGTCCTCCGGGAAGGCGAGCGTCACGCTGCTTGGCTTGAAGTAAATACCACGGTCGAGGTAGGGGATGTTGCCCGTAACGACGACGCGCTTTCCGTCCCAAGCCAAAGCGTTATTGGGGACCGTGAGATAAGCCCAGTCGCCATCGTAAAGCAACTGCGCGTTGCTTGAGTTGTAAACTGAGTTTTCCCCAACATCGAGGATCCCCTCGAGGACCGTTGGCGTCGGAGTTGTGGCCGCCCGGGTCGCTGCTTCCTGGCTCGCCTGCGCCAACGCGCTATTGTACGAGCTGCACGCCGTGAGGCTGAGGCCGACGAGAACGAGGACGAGAGCGAACTTTCCAGCTATGCAGTTGTATTTCATGCTGCTCTCCTACAACGTGGTTCGTCGACGGGATGCCGACGAGATTCCAGCGGTTAAGGGCTGGGGTAGCCGGCCGGAGTCGGCGGTGGAATCAACTTTGAGCCGTAGAGATGCGGTAGGAAAAGCAAACCATTCCGGACGAACCGGTTTGGATTCATTTCCACATCGCTTCTCGGCCCAAGTGAGTCCCTTTCCTGCGCGAGCATGCGCTCAAACGCGAATGGCTCCCACCACCGCTTGGTGTCGCACTCGCCCCAAAAACGTCGCATCCGTGCCGGTCCCACGAGCACTTTGCCCGGGTAGTTGCCGAATACGGACGTACCGTTGAATTCGAGTTCCCACTCTAGGGACGAGTACCCGTTGGGGGGAATCTGATGCCCTAATTCGACATCGTTCCACTCCAAAGGAGTGCACTGATAGAGCGGGTCGAACGCCGGTCGCGGAAGTGCCGTTCCTGGTATTTCCGGCTTAATAATGCCGATTTTATCCCAGGGGAGCGCCCACCTGACCTTTGGATTGCCGTCCAACTGGTTGGCGGCGACGTTGGCCATTTTCCACATGATCTGCTCGTATGAACAGCCCGTGAAGGCGTTCACCTGATAGAACACGTACATGTAGTAAGGGTTTACGATCTGGAAACGACCGTTCCCGGACTCCTGCGAGCTGATCGGGATGAGATGGTACTCCTGCGTCTCGGTACTCCAGCGAGGGGAGTAGAACATCTCAACGACGACGGTCTCGTCCTTTGGTACTTCGAGCGTCCCGTTCTGCGACGGAGCTGGGTACGATTGCTCAAACGAGATGGCGCCATGCCGCTCGTGCTTGCAGGTTGCCGCTTGCGCGGTCGCCGGCGAGGCGAACTTGATGGTGCTAGCGCCGAGGGCGAGTCCAAGAGTCAAGACCAGCGATATTCGATTGGTCATGCGGTTTCTCCTTGGTGTTCGTCGACGGGATGTCGAGCGAGAAGTGACAGCGTAGCTAGGTCCTGCTAATGACCCTACGGCTCCGGACAGAATGTGTTGCTGTCGTGGACACTCTTGCTAGCGTCAGCCGTCTCCCATGCTTGGCACATTAGGACTGAGCCTTCGACGAAAACTCCACGCACCCTTACGTCGGAACTGGGTCCCCAATCAAGCTCGAGAAGTATTCTCTTCGTTTGATCGACGACTCGCACGTGTTGTTCAGCGCCAGTTTCAGTCGTGTAAGTGAGATCGTAGATGTACGCATCTCCCGCATCTTTCTGGCCTTGAAGCACGCCCTCCGCAACGAAGCCGAACTCCGAGTCCGGTATCTCCATGTAGGCACGGTTGCTTCGAGCGGTCTCAGTCATAGAAAGGAATAGAAAAATGGCCATGGCGGCGAAAATAGCGATGACCGACACGGGTAGCGAGACGGAGCTTTTCGGACCAGTCTGGTCTACTGTATTTCCCATCTTGAGCAATGCTCCTTCTTGGGTTCGCCGACGGGATGTCGACGAGGTGGATACTACCGGGTGGCCGTTGGATAGGCCGTCGTAGGAACCACCATTTGAGATTCGGTTCTACTCGCTAGAGCGAACGCGACCACCATGATGATTACCAAAATGGCGAGATATACCAGCGCTTGCCGCACTGGCAGATTCTGCCCTGTCGGAGGTAACATCGGGAAGTTAGAGTTCATCTTCATCTTGGGGTTACCTAGTCCCGAAGATGTGTATCGCCAACGCGATACAGATGAGCGCGATGACGGCGAGTATGGCACCGGGAATAGCATCTCGAGCCACGGCGTCGTCATCAACTAGATTGGGATTAGGCACAGCGTTTTTCTCCTGTTTGTGTAGGAAGTGTCTTGTGCTGACAGACACGGAGGTGGGCTAAAATCGGGGTGGATTTTAGCCGGATTCCGTGTCTGTCAACTGTCCTGAACCAAATTATCAAAGTACGGCCATAAAAAGGCACGCAAATGCCAATTGGCCATCAGAAAACTGTTATAATTATACCGGAATATGACAAGGAAGTCAATACTATGGGCTATTTTGGTACTTATAATCAGCGCCGTTTTCATTTTCTATAAATTCAATCAAATCCCCGCTGATTTAACCCGAGATGAAGTCGAATTCACCCGTCTCGCTTTATCACTAAATGCTCAGTCCTACACCCCTTACAGTCCTCTGGCGACGGGTCATACCACTCTCTATTACTATCTTATTTTAGCCTCATTTAAGCTATTCGGGCTCACTTCGTTCGCCCTCAGATTCCCCGCGGCATTATTTGGAGTTCTCTGTCCGGTAATTTTCTACTTTGTCATGGGAAAGAGTTTCCCGAAAAAGAAGCTAATTCTCCCTTTGAGTTTTCTGCTGGCAATTCTGCTCGTTTCCCAACGCTGGTATTTTAGCTTCGCTAGATTCTCATTTGAGGTCACTTTCCTACTATTTCTCGAGCTCATTTCCGTGTGGTTTTTGATGGCTTATTGGAAGTCTAAAAACTGGAAATATGCTCTGGGAAGTGGGATATTTGCTGGATTGGCGTATAATTCCTACCTAGCGGGACGAGTTTTCTTTATCTTGCCGTTGTTATTTATTCTTTACGAAGCATATAAAAAGCGAGCTTGGAGAAGTCTGGCTGCCTATATAATTCCTCTGATAATCTTGACGGCGCCCTTAAATCTGTATTTGTCTCAGCACAAGGATATTCGCATTCATCAACAGTCCTATTTTAGCAATACGGAGCTCAGTATGGGGGAAAAACTGGAGTTTCTGGGGCAGAATATTGTCGCTACCCCATTAATGTTTTTCATGCCGGGGAAAGGGGACGTCACCGGTTTGCATAACTATCCGCTCAAACCAGCGCTGAATCCGATTATGAGCCTGCTATTTATTAGCGGAATGATTATTTCTGTTGTTAGACGGAATAAATATTCAGTGTTATTTTTCATTTGGCTGGTTATTTCCATGGGGCCGACTTTGCTGACGTATCCTTGGGAGAATCCCAATATGTTGCGGACTTTTACCGCCTTGCCGGCAGTGATTTATTTTTCGGGGGTGACACTTTGGTATTTGTATGAAAAAATAAATCACCAAAACTGGAAGCGCTATTTTCCATTGGCGGTGATGTTATTCCTAGCAATCTCTATTTTCTTTGAATTGAGAACTTACTATGTCTTCCAGACGCAGGTATTTCAGGAAGCGTTTGAGGTCAAAGATCAGCTGAGAGGTGTCGAGCAGAAGTATCTGGATTATCTGAACCAGTGAGCTCGTCCTAGTTTATAAGTCAGATTCTTGTGTTTTCTTTCACCAATTATCTTTGCGGGGACGCCGCCGACAATGGCATGCGGCGGCACGTCTTTGGTGACTACGGCGCCGGCGGCGACGATAGCGCCGGCGCCCACAGTAACGCCTGGCAAAATAATCGCTCTCGGTCCAATAAAAGTATAGTCTTCAATCGTTACCGGTTCCAGATTATGAAGAAAATGCTCGTGAGAAATATCGTGTTCGGCGTTATAAATCATTACGCCCGACGCCATCGCCACATTATTTCCAATTTTTAGGCGAGCCCGCCCATCCAGTGTCGTGTGCTCGCCCACCACGGTTCCTTCTCCAATCGAGATATTTCCCGACTGATAAAACCGGGCATACATATGAATCGTCGAATTCTTCCCGATCTTCATTCCCGCCAGTCGATAAAAAAACCGCCGCACATGATGAAACGGCACATTTCCGATCAAATGAAGGCAGTAGATTCCCAATTCCACAAAAATCGTCCGAAAGCGAATTGCTCCTTTAGTCCCTACCTCAGCAACCGTCAATTGTTTTCCCGTTTTATCTGTTAGTGGCGTTTTCATGATTTATGTTTCGCAACCGCAGTTAATAACGTCAGAGTTTCCTTGGCACATTTTTCCCAGCTAAATTTCTTCACCTGAATCTGGCCCTCCCTGATTAATCGTTCCCGCACCTTAGGGCTGGTGATAACTTGCATGATTTGTTCCTTTAATTCTACCGCACTATGAGGATTAAAAAAGAGACAGGCGTTACCACAGATTTCCGGCAGACTTGATCGTTCTGATGCCACAACGGGCGCATGGTGACTCATTGCTTCCAGAACGGGCAATCCAAAGCCTTCGTAAAGAGACGGCAGGACGAAAACAGCGGTGTTATTGTAGAGTACTGCCATATCGGCATTGGGGATGTAATCGGTGAAAATCGCTTTATTTTTCAGGTTAAGTTCATCCGCGATTTGGAAAATCTTGTCATAGAGCCAGCCTTTTTTACCCACAATTACTAGCTTCATCTGAGGTCTCTCCTCCAAAACTAATCGGAAAGCATGCAACAGAGTTTGAATGTTTTTTCGGGGCTGAATCGTCCCGGCAAATAGAATATACTGGTCTTTTTTAACCCCCAGATCTTCAAGCACATTCGATTCGCCGTGCAAGCGCGATTCCTTCGAGGAAAAACCGTTGTGAACTACAGAAATCTTCTTCTCATCGGTACCGAAATAATAGACGAGATCATTTTTAGTGGATTGGGAAACGGCGATAACTTTTTTGGCTTGCAGGACGCCTTCTTTTGTCCAACGAGACAATTTATATAAGTCCCTTTTCAGAAACTCTTCCGGATACCTGATGTAAGCGAGGTCGTGGATGGTGACGACAACTGGCGCCGGACAGGTTGGCGGGGTATAGTGCGCCGGGGAAAAAAACACGTCCAGTTTGCCATGTTTTCTTAGTGCTAATGGCAGGAACAAGTTTCGCCATAAAAATGGCCCTTTGACGACGTGATATTTGAAGAAAGTGGATTGTTTGGGAAGATCAAATCTTGGCTTCTGCCGAAGAAAGATAATGAATTGTAGCTCTTTCGAAGAAGCCGAGCGAAAATGACGTAACAGCTCATAAGTATATACAGAAACGCCGACTTTTTTCTCTACGTTGGCTTCGTTGCCATCGACCGCGATTACCATGCTTATAGTATACAGGATACTGTTAACTAATAAGTTTCTCGTAAATTTTCTCCAGTTTCTTAGAAATTGTGTTCCAGCTATACTTATTCTCAATCAATTTTCGGGCATTGCGGCGGATCGCAGTATACTTTTTATTATTTTTTAACAATTCCGTGGCGGCGACGGCAAATTCTTCTGGTGTCGCCGCGATAATAACATTTTTATTATGCTTTACATCCAGGCCGCTTACCCCGGTCGGCGACGAAATGACCGGCAAGCCGGCGGCCATCGCCCCGAGAATTTTCAATCTCGTACCACCGGGGCCTTCAATTGGCGCTAAAAAGATCGAGGCTCTTTTATATACTTGCATCACCGGTTCCACGTTTGATGCCGGAATATCGACAATTTCTACCCCTGGCGATATAATATTACCCAGCTTTTCCCGCGCTCTCTGGCCGGCAATAATGCAGGTGGCTGTGGGAACCCGGGCCTTAATCAGCGGAAATATTTTATCGATGAGAATTTTGGCGGCTTCAATATTTTGTAGCCAGGAGAAATTGCCCTGATATAAATATATCGGCTTGGCGGCCCGCTGATATCGGTTATACACCTTAATCAGATCCTCGCCAGCGGCATTGGGAATAACGGTAGTTTTTAAGTCGGGAAGCAGATCGTGCATTTTCTTGCCGTCATCTTTAGATACGGCGCCGACCAGATCCGCCTTTTTCCAGAACGTTTGTTCCCAATATTTTAATTTGACAATGTCAAAGTAGAAAAAGGGACGAATCAAAAACGGCAATTGGCTGACATAATGCTGATAGACTTTATATTCGATGGTTTGTTCGACGAGAAACACGGGGGTTTTGGTTTCGGGAATATGCGGCATGATATAAAAAGTTTCAGCGTGAATCAGGTCGTAGGTGCGACGATCAAGAGCGTTAGAAACGGCCTGTTCCGCATCGGCGGAAAAGTTACGCACGACGACAAACGGATATTTTCCCAGAACACTTTTTAGTATATTGGAAATCGTCCAAGGTGATTCGGAGCGTTTACAAATATAAATTTCTTTACAGAATTCCAAGAGATCTTTTTGGTAGCGTTTTTCCTCGTCATTTTTAATTAAGGAAACGAGGTAGATGTCATGATGTTTGCTGAGATGCTTAATTAAATTATAAGAACGGACCTGACCGCCAGAAGACGGTGGATAGGGCAGATAGGGAGTCAGCATTAGTATTTTCATGAGAGGAACTAGAGCTTGAAAATGAAAACCTGATCGTTAGCGAAAATCATTTCATATTCCAGTTTTACTTTGTCGGCGACGTCGGCTTTGGCGGTGACGAGGTATTGCATCCCTTTGGTTTTTAAGCCGGCCAGATCCTCAGTTACGGCCGGGTAACCTTTTCGGTCCGCAAGATAAAGGAGAGTGGTGTCGCCGTCCCGATCGGTAACGATGTGGGCATCGGGCGGCGTAATAGTACGAATTACTTTGGCAATACTGACCAGATCATCGCTAACGTGGTAGAAGCCTTTGACTTGGTAGAAGGACATGGCCGCGGAAAAACCGAGAATGACCACTACCGCTATCGTGCTCAAGTAGACATTGTGGAATAGCTTTTTTTGTTGCAAGATAAAGGCGCTGCCCAGGCCGACAAAAATTGCCAGCGGGGGAAGAATCATTGTCTGATAGTAGTCGTGCTGGACGTTACCGCCTTGAAAGGTAAACAGGTAAATCAAGGCGGCGAGGCCGAACATGGGCAACAAGTAACTGCGGTTCGGCCTTTTAAGTACCCCAAGAATTAATAGGGTAGCGGCGTATCCTCCCAGAATCATATTTAAAATTCTCTCGTGAAAAATCCAGCGGAAAAAGGCCGGTCGGAAAAAAATCACCTTGGTCCCTTCAAAAGTATTCACCGAAGTCAGCAGCCATTCGTAAGTCGGGATTCCTTCGGGATAATGCGAAATCCACTGCCGCCATAATACAAAGGGGATAATCGCAATCGCAAAATAAATATAGATCGGTAGTTTTTTGACCATTGAGAGCTTAAATTTTTGAAAAAAGATGTAAAGAAGCGGTAGTCCGTAAAATATTACAGTAGGCTTAATCAGAAGGGCTAGAGAACAAAATGTTGCTGACAATAAAAAGAGCATCCCGCTGCGGATTTTTGTCGAAGCATTTTTCCAAAGATAGAGGCTGAGTATGGCCAGCATCATAAAACCTAAGGCTGTCATTTCGGGGAGAATCACCCGGGAATAATAAACAAAAAAGGGAAAAACGGCGAACACGCCTGAGGCAATTCCGGCGGCCAGTCTGCCCTCCTCACCTAAAACTAGGAAGTAGATAGCGGCGATAACAATAAGGGAAAAAATAATCGTCGTTAACCGGCCGTATATTTCCAGCGACATGATGGGCAGATATTTATAGGCGAAGGCGAACATGCCGTTGTACAGAGGGAACTCCACCAGGCGGTATCCCTGGGGGTTGAAATTGGTGGTTTGGATATTAGAAAGGTCGTCGTATCGGGGAGATAGCAGGTTGAAGTCATTTTTAACGAAATTTCGGGCGACGGCGGCCGTATCAGCCTGACGCCAGGAATGCCAATCAGCGATCGGGCTATCGATTTTATATAGTCGCAACGTCAGGCCTAATAGCAGAATAATTCCCAGAATCATCAAATCGATTCTTTTAGGCCGTGATGTGATTTTGGCGGTTATATTTTTCGGCATGGTTAATAGATTATATGGCTTTCAGG
>Ga0209541_10008253_pt1 | contig 17227 bp, 32 predicted proteins | sample RifCSPlowO2_01_FD_184027 | JGI IMG/M metagenome (GOLD analysis project Ga0209541, IMG submission 184027) | Groundwater microbial communities from Rifle, Colorado - Rifle CSP2_plank lowO2_0.1 (SPAdes) (version 2) | ecosystem: Environmental > Aquatic > Deep subsurface > Groundwater | place...
GGAAGGTTTCTGATCTCTAAAATAAGAACTAAACAGAATAAAGGAGATTATCATTAAAATTATAGGAAATAATAAAATAAGTAAATTTTTTCTTTTCATCATTTCTTATCCGACGCTCTTTTTATAAAAGATTCATAACTTAATAATTTATTAAATTTTTGATATTAATATTTTTTGCGTCTAAAATAGGCATCGACCACTTTACAATTTACAATAAAGTAATTTTTATAAATAGCTGTTTCTAAATTATTTTTATGTTGCAAGAGCCAAAATCAATGGACGAGTGTGTTTACTTTACTAACAGGATTCTTGACAAAGGAAAAATAAAAGCATGGGTTTTTAAGGAGCAGTGTCCTAAATGTAAAAACGGCTTAATGGGCAAGCCAAGAAATGAAAAAACAGGAAAAACAAAAATAAGAGCTGATGAATATGTTTGTCCTAAATGCGCGTATAAGTTAGAAAAAGGAGAGTATGAAGATTCTCTAACTGTCAATATAAAATATACTTGCCCTTTCTGCTCTTATTCTGGAGAAACCCAGGAATCTTTCAAAAGAAAAAAAGTCCAGAAAATCAACGAGGAAACTGGAAAAAAGACAGCTGTTGATGCAGTAGGATTCCAATGTGAGAAATGCAAAAAAAATATAGACATAACAAGAAAGATGAAATAGAAAATGGTCAGTGAAGATACTGCTAAAAAAATATTGAAAACCTATAAAGAAGCCTGGTAGAGCAAGATACTAAAAAAATATTAAGCATATTCGCAAAAGACGGGATATATCACGAGAGAATATTAAAAAACCCCTTTAAAGGTCACAAGGAAATCGCAGCATATTGGCAGGCAAAAGTTTGTGAAGAACAGTCTAATATAAAATTTAGAATACTAAATTATTACATTTGCGACGATACAATAATTGCAGAGTGGGATGCTTCTTTCGATAGCAATATAGAAAACTGCAATATACATATAAGGGAAGTTGCAATACTTGAAATTTCAAGAGATAAAATAAAATCTTTAAGAGAGTACTGGCAATCTGAAAAATTTCCATTGAAGATGAAATAATCTTTTAAATCTTTATCTATTTAAATTTTAAATGAATAAATCATTTTTAAAATATCAATTCAAGTATTGGCTTCCTGTTTATCTTTATTTAATTTTAATTTTTTATTTTTCATCGCAACCAGTAATACCTGCAAGCAGTTTTTTAGCAGAAAGATTTTATGTACGTCCTTATATCCAACATATTTTAATTTATGCTGGTTTAGCATTGACAATTCATCGAGCTGCAAATTATTCAAGAAATAATTCAAATTTTTTAGTTATATTTTCTACTACATTGTATGGGATAACAGATGAGATTCATCAGCATTTTGTCCCGGGAAGATTTTTTCAGTTTTCAGATATTTTAATGGATTTCTCAGGAGCTGTCTTGGCTTTGATTTTGCTCTCGATACACAACAGAGTTGCAAACCGTTAAGCTTATAAACACATTTTCTCATTTTCAATATCACCCTTGAGAATAAGGCGTTGCTCAAGAAAAAGTTTCGGGCAAAAAATATCGCATTATTCTTCGCAGTGATGTAACGGGAAGTTACAAAAAACCATCGCACACCCTGAAAAGGATGCGATAATACAAATGGCAAAAAGAAATAATCCAAGACATGGCAGTATGCAGTTCTGGCCTAGAAAGAGAGCTGTTAGAATTTATCCAAGAGTAAGGTCCTGGCCAAATTTAAATGAAACTAAATTATTGGGGTTTGCAGGATATAAGGTTGGCATGTCACAAATAAATCTTCGTGATAATTCAAATTCAGTTACAAAGGGTCAAATCATTTCACTTCCAGTTACAGTTATTGAGTGTCCGCCATTAAAGCCTCTTTCTCTTCGCTATTATGAAAAAACAGAGGATGGATTAAAAATCATTGCTGAGATTCCTACACAAAATAAATTAGACAAAGAATTGGAAAGAAAAATAAAAATTCAGAAGAAAAATAATACGAAAATTATCCCAGACAAGTTTGATTTTGTTACGTTGCAGGTTTACACCCAGCCGAAATTAACTTCAATAAAGAAGAAGCCGGAAATTTTCGAAATCAGAATATCGAATCCAAGTCAAGATTTTCTTAAAGATATTCTAATTAGGGATATAAAAGCAGAGGATGTTTTCAATGCGGGCCAAGTGGTAGATGCTCATTCAGTTACAAAAGGATATGGATTCCAAGGGCCTGTAAGAAGGTTTGGAGTTACATTAAGAAAGAAAAAATCTGAAAAAGTTAAAAGAGGTCCAGGCTCATTAGGAGCATGGAATCAGCAGCAGCATATTATGTATAGGGTGGCGCATGCAGGACAGACAGGATATCATACAAGAACGGATTATAATAAATTGCTTTTGAAAATTTCTTCAGATCCAAAAGAGATCAATCCAGCTGGCGGATTTAATGATTATGGTTTTGTAAAATCAAATTATCTTCTGTTGAAGGGATCTGTTTCAGGAGCAAGAAAAAGGTTAGTGAGGTTGCAGCATCCGATTAGGGACAAGAATAATGGCAGGCAAGTTGCAATAGAGATACAATGACGACAGCGAAATTATACAGCATTGATGGAGCAGAATTGAAATCTTTAAATCTTCCAGAGCAGTTTGATGAAGAGGTTAATCAAGACTTGATAAAGCGAGCTGTTCAGGTTGTTCGGCAGAGCTCTCGGCAAAAATATGGAGCAGCAGAGTTAGCTGGAAAAAGATCATCTGCTAAGCTTTCAAGAAGAAGAAGAGATTATAAAGGAGGCTATGGAAAAGGAATATCAAGAGTCCCGAGAAAAGTTATGTGGAAAAGAGGCAGCCAATTTGGTTTTGAAGGTGCATTTGCTCCAGGAATGAAAGGGGGAAGACAGGCACATCCCGCAAAGCCGGAAAAAGATTTTTCATTGAAGATAAATAAAAAAGAAAGGAGGAAAGCAATAAGGTCGGCAATAGCAGCAACTGCAATCCAAAATTTTGTTTCTACCCGCCATAAACTTCCGAAGTCAATACCAATTATTATAGAAAATAAATTTGAATCTTTTGAAAAGACAAAGCAGGTTAAAGATCTTCTCTTGAAATTAGGTTTTGAAGACGAGCTCAATAGAGTAAATAGCAAAAAAGTCAGGCCTGGGAAAGGAAAAAATAGAAACAGAAAATATTCTCTAAAGAGGGGGCCATTAATAGTTTTCTCGAATCCATGTTTGCTTGAAAAAGCATCAAGGAATTTAATGGGGATAGAGTCAGTATCCGTCGAGAAACTGAATGCAGAATTGCTGGCGCCAGGAGCAGTTCCGGGAAGATTGGTATTGTGGTCAGAAGCGGCAATTGAAAGGTTGGGAAAAGAAAAGCTTTTTACAAATAATCAAATCAAAATAAAGAAGGAAGAAAAATAAAATGGACAATTACGATATAATTTTAAACCCTCTGACAACGGAAAAAGCAGTCAGGCTAATGGAAACTGAAAATAAATTATTATTTCGCGTTGGTTTAAAAGCAAAAAAGCCAGAAATAAAAAAAGCCATTGAAGAAATGTTCAAAGTAAAAGTGAGAAAGGTTTCGACATTCCACACACCATCCGGAGAAAAGAGGGCCTATATTAAATTATCAAATGAAAATCCAGCAATTGATATTGCCACGCAATTAGGATTGATGTAAAATGGGTAAGCGAATTATACAGCAGGCAAGGGGACATGGAGGACCTACTTATAGATCTCCGGGACATCGATTTGTTGCAAAGCCAAAGCACCGCGCTTTAGATGAAAATGAAAAAAAAGGCGTTGTCAATGGCATTGTTGAGGATATAATAAAATGCCCTGGTCATTATGCTCCTCTAGCAAGAATAAAATATGAAGATAATAAAATAGGTTACATAATTGCTCCTTGGGGATTGCAGATAAACCAGCAGATTTCTTCAGGGGCACTGGCAGTATTAAAGCCAGGAAACACAATCCCGTTGAAAAATATCCCAGAGGGAACTCAGATATATAATATAGAGTCAAAACCAGGGGATTTAGGAAAAATGGTTAGGTCATCTGGAGAGGCTGCGAGAGTTATTTCAAAGCACAAAGGAAAAAACATTGTAGTAAAATTACCTTCTCAAAAAAGAAGAGAATTTGATCCAGAATGCAGAGCAACAATTGGAATAGTAGCAGGTTCAGGCAGAATTGAAAAACCATTGTTCAAAGCAGGCAATTCTTATTTTAAGAATAAAGCTCGCAATAAATTATATCCAAGGACTGCAGCAGGCGCGATGAATGCAACAGACCATCCATTTGGCTCTGGAAGAGGCGGGCCAACTTATGGTGGAAGGGCTTCAAGCATTGCTCCTAAGAATGCTCCTCCAGGAAGAAAAGTAGGAATGATAAGGCCGAAGCACACTGGGAGAAATAAATAATGGCAGAGTTTAACTATCATGGGAAAAGCATTCAAGAGCTCACAAATATGAGCTTGAAGGATTTCATGTCTATTTTGCCGTCGCGTCAAAGAAGATCTTTGAATAAGGGATTAAAGCCGGAATATAAAAATTTACTGAGAAAATTGAAAGTTTCCAAGAAGCCAGTCAAGACTCATCTTCGTGACGCAGTTATAATTCCTGAAATGGTTGGGAAAACAGTTCATGTATACAATGGGAAGGAATATGCAGCTGTCAGAATCGCGCAGGATATGCTAGGGCATTACTTAGGAGAATTTGCGCTAACAAGAAAATCTGTCAAGCACTCAGCTCCAGGAATTGGGGCAACTAAATCAAGTGCTGCAGTGTCTGTGAGGTAAATAAAAATGGAAGCAGTAGCCATAAGCTCATCATTGCCGATATCATTGAAGCAGTCTGTAGAGATATGCAATTTCATTAGAGGAAAAACTTCAGATAAAGGAAAAAGAATTTTGGAGCAAGTCATAGAGAAAAAGATTGCAGTTCCATATAAAAGATATATGCATGGCGTCGGCCACAGGCCAGGAAAGATGGCATCAGGTAGATATCCGATTAATGCATCCATGCATATTTTATCTGTTTTGAAAAGCGCAGAATCTAATGCTGAAAATAAAGGAATGTCGTCTCCATTTCAGATAAGCGAGGCAATAGCAAACCAAGCTTCTAGGAGCTGGAGATCTGGCAGGCATCGTAGAAGAAAAAGAAAGAGTGCGCATATTAAAATTGTGCTCATGGAAATAAGAGCAAAAGTAAAACCTGCAGAAGCTGCTGGTGAAAAAAAAGTTCAAAAAGAGAAACAAGCTGAAAAGCAAAATAAAAATCGAGCTGAAAAATGATTGAAAGAAATATATTGTCGCAAAAATTCAAGGAGTTTAAGATACGCGAGTATATAGCAAGCCAATTTTTGAAGACAGGTTATAGCTACACAAAGATACAAAGGACTCCATTGGGGGATAAGATAACAATATTCACAACCCGCCCAGGTTTGGTAGTTGGGAGGAAAGGAGAAAACATAAAGAAATTAACAATCACGTTGAAAAAAAGATTCAAGCTCGAGAATCCGCAGATAGAAATTGGAGAAGTTGAAAATCCTTTCTTGGATGCTCAGTCAATTGCAGAGAAGATAGCATATTCATTGGAAAAATTCGGATCAACAAGTTTCAAGTCAATTGGTTACAAGACATTGCAGTCAATAATGGAGGGAGGGGCAATGGGAGCAGAGATAGTGGTGTCAGGAAAAATCCCCAGCGCGAGGTCTAAGACATGGAGGTTTGTCGACGGATATCTGAAAAAATGCGGATACATTTCAGATACTCAGGTCATTAGAGGAGAATCCACGGCTCATCTAAAAGTTGGTGCAGTGGGGATAACTGTAAGTATAATGCCGCCGACAATCAGACTTCCAGATAATATCTTAATGAGGAATGAGCAGAAAACTCAAGAAGCTGCTTCAAAAGAAAAAACAGCAGAGGAAAAAGAAGTGGAAGTGATTAAGGCAGCAAAAGAAAAAAAGACAAGAAAAAAGGAAAAGAAAGATGAAAAATAAGGAACTTAAAAAAATAAATGCCAATGAGCTTGCTTCAAAATTAGTTGAGCTGAAAAAAGAGCTCATGAAATATCGAGCTCAGATAGCTACGGGCACTCCTCCGCAGAATCCAGGAAGAGTTAAATTGGTAAGGAAGACAATCGCGAGGATGAACTTCATGTTGCAAAAATCATCAGAAGCAAAAAAATCAAAAGAGGTGGCTAAGAAAGTCAATGCCTGAAATTGACCCAATAACAGGATTACCAAAGGATCTTGGTGTCTGGGAAAGCATAGCAAAGGAGACTCAGATAATAGAAATCAAGAGAATAAAGAAAAAATTCGGTAAGATTGCAACCTTGATCGAAGGGATAAACAAAAAGGAAATTAATATCAAAGATCTGGGGAAAAAACTGAAATCAAAATTTGCTTGCGGCGGGACAATCAAGAACAACAAGATCGAGCTCCAGGGAGATCATGCGGAAGCAACAAAGAAAGAGCTCATCAAGCTTGGTTTCAATCCTGATTCAATAAGGATCAGATGAAAAGGACAAGAGCATGAATCCAAAAAAAATAGTCAAGCACGAGTTCATTGGAACTGAGATAGAAGTGATGGATTCAAAAAACAAGTCGCTGATAGGGATAAAAGGAAAAGTAATAGATGAAACAAAAAACATGTTCATGCTGGAGAATGGGAAAAAATTAGTGAAATCACAATGCATATTCAAAATGAAGATGAAAAACGAAATTGTAAGTATTAACGGAGAGGTTCTGGCAAATAGGCCTGAAGACAGAATCAAGAAGAATGTAAAATGAGTACGAAAAATAAAATCATCAAATCAGGAATAAACCCAAGGGGGAGAATGTTCACAGGGAGAGTAATCTCAAGGAAGATGCACAAGACTGCTAAAGTAGAGTGGGAGAGGCGTGTTTTGATAAGAAAATATGAGAGATATGAAAAAAGAAGAAGCAGAGTGGCTGCTCATATCCCAGATAATATTGAAGTGAAAGAAGGAGACATAGTAACAATACAAGAGTGCAGGCCAATAAGCAAGACAAAGCATTTCATAATAATAAAGAATGAGAGTAAAAAATGAAAGCAACTAAATCAAACGTTGGAAGACCATTGCCTGTGCATACTGAATTGGAGGCTTGCGATAATTCAGGAGCTAAGATTTTGCAGATTATCTCAGTCCAAGGCCACAAGACAAGGAAAGGAAGGAGGTCAGCTGGTGGCGTTGGAGATTTTATTACCGCTGTTGTAAAAATGGGAATTCCAGCGATGAGAAAGCAGAAAGTGTATGCAATAATTGTAAGGCAGAAAAAAGAATACAGGAGGCACGATGGCACAAGAATAAAATTCGAAAGCAATGCAGCAGTCGTACTGAAGGATGAGAAAGGAAATCCAAAAGGGACTTTCATAAAAGGGCCTGTTGCAAAAGAGGCAGTTGAGCGTTGGCCTAATATTGGGAAAATAGCGTCGATAGTGGTGTAAAAAATGAATAAATTATTTTCAAACTCATGGAAATCAAGCAAGCAGAGAAGAAAGCAGAGAAAATTCAGGCATAATGCAACTCTCCATATAAAGCATAAGTTTCTTTCAGCTCATCTTTCAAAAGACCTCATGAAAAAACACAGCACGAGAAGTCTCCCAGTAAGAAAAGGCGACACTGTAAAAATAATTCGTGGCCAGTTTAGAAATCATGTAGGCAAGGTTGAAAAAGTCTTGCTGAAGAAAACAAAAATTCATGTAGATGGAGCAGAGCAGGTTAAGAGGGATGGGACAAAATCATTTTATCCAATCCATCCGTCAAATGTGATTATTACAACTTTGAATTTAGAAGATAAAATGCGTCAAAAATTATTGGGGAGAAAAAATGTCAAAGCGTCATCTTAAGGCAATTGCAGCTCCGAAGTCATGGCCTATAAAAAGGAAGGAGCACGTATATATAATGAAACCTAATCCAGGAGCTCATAAAATAGAGGAATCCATGCCAATAGCAATCATATTAAAATTGCTCAATCAAATAAAGACAACTAGAGAGGCAAAATATCTCATCAATCAGAGAAAAATTTCTGTCAATGGCAAGCCTGTAAAAGAAATGAAGTTTCCAGCAGGATTGTTTGATGTTGTCAGCTTCTCAGATAAATTTTTTAGAATATTGTATGATAAAAGAGGGAAGCTTATATTTAAGGAAATAGGCAAATCCGAGGCAGATATATTATTGTACAGGATAAAAAATAAGACTAAGCTGAAAAACAACAAGCTACAGCTGAATTTCTACAATGGAGCAAATATTATTGTGGACAAAGATGAATACAATACAAATGATGTTCTGGTTATTAGCAACATGAAAGTAAAAGAGAAAATTCCTTTCGAGAAAAATTTCCTTGTCTATGTAATAAAGGGAAAGCATCTTGGAAGCATTGCAAAAATAGAAGAGGTTCATCAAGCGCCTCCATTGAACAAGCTCACAAAGGTTTCAATTGATAAGATGAAAGTAGACCTGCCAAAAGATTATTTGTTTGTAGTCGGAAAATCAAGCTCGATAATTACGTTAAAATGAACAAAATGAAAGAAATAAGGATAGAGAAAATTACATTAAACATAGGAACTGGAGAAGCAGGAAATAAATTGCAAAAAGCAACAAAGCTTCTTAAGTCACTGGCAGGGCAAACCCCGGTAGAGGCGAAAGCAAAGCGCAGGATTCCAACATGGGGGGTAAGGCCGGGAGCAATAATAGGTACAAAAGTTACTGTAAGAAAAAATATGGACGAAATGATCAGCAGGATGCTTGCTGCAGTTGGAAACAAGCTGAGCATAAATAAGATTGGGGGAGGAACATTTTCATTCGGAATTTCAGAATATATAGAGATACCAGGAGCAAGATACGATGCTGAGGTAGGGATCATCGGTCTCGGAGTGATGGTTACTTTGGAAAGGCCAGGATTTAGAATAAAAAAAAGATCAATCATGAAGAGAAAGATTCCGAAGAGGCATTTAATCTCGCAAGAAGAGACAATAAATTTCCTGCAGGAAAAATTCAAAATAAAAATTATTGATTAAAATGACAGCAAAAAACTATACGAAAATATTCAAGCAGCTGAAGAGTAAGCCGGCAAAGTTGGCTAAATATATCAAGCATAATAAGCCGAAGAAAAGAGAATTCGGACCAGGCTCTAAGAAATGCAAGCGCTGCGGAAGATTTGGAGCTCACGTGAGCAAATACAATCTTAATTTGTGCAGGCAGTGTTTCAGGGAGATCGCTACTCAAATCGGCTTTGGAAGGTTTTACTAAAATGTCACTCAATGATGCTTTGTCGAATGTAATGTCAAAGATTTTGCATTATGAATTAACAGGAAAGAGACAGCTTTCAGTATATCCCTCTTCGAAAGTCATCAAGAAAGTTTTAGACATAATGAATAATAATAATTATCTTGGCCAGTATAATTCAATAACAACAACAAGGGGGGAAATGCTGAATTTGAATCTTCTCGGGAAGATAAACAAGTGCGGCGTCATAAAGCCAAGATTCAATGTGAAGAAAAATGAATTTGAAAAATTTGAAAAAAGATTTTTGCCAGCAAAGAATTTCGGCATATTAATTGTTTCAACATCAAAGGGAATGATGACTCATGATGAAGCAAAACAGCAAGGGCTCGGAGGAAGACTTGTAGCTTATGTTTACTAATTGCATAAAATGAAATTAAAAGAGCTGAAAAAGGAAATTGTAATCCCGGATGGAGTGGAAGTTAAAGTAGAGGGCAGAAGAATTGCAGCATCAGGCCCCAAAGGAGAAAATTCGAGGAATTTCTTGTATCCAAGATTAAAGGTTTCTAAGGAGGATAAGAAATTATTGTTTTCTATCATGAGTGCAACAAAGAGGGAAAAGACAATGATGGGTACATTTTCAGCGCATGCAAAAAATTTGGTTTATGGAGTGAAAGACGGTTTTGATTATAAGTTAAAAGTTTGCTCAGGTCATTTTCCAATGACTGTAAAAGTCGAGGGCAATGTTGTTGTTATAAATAATTTTATGGGAGAAAAAGTTCCGAGAAAAGCCAAGATTCTGAAGGATGTAAATGTAAAAATCGAAAATGAGCTTATAACTGTTTCAGGGTTTGATATAGAAAAAGTCGGGCAGTCAGCAGCGAACATTGAGCTCGCGACAAAGAGAGCAGGGTTTGATAAGCGTATTTTCCAGGATGGTTGTTACATTATTGAAAGGGCAGGCAAGGGGTTGACATAAAATGAGCAAGCCAAAATTCATACAACAGGATACTAATCGCAAGAAATCGTTGAAATTGAAATGGAAAACCCCTCGTGGGATTCATTCAAAATTGAGATTGAATAAAGCAGGTCATAGAAAAAAGCCGTCTCAGGGTTATAGGCCTCCTAGAGATAAAAGATTCCTCGTATCTGGAATGAAAGTTAATATTGTAAATAATATCCATGATCTTGGAAATATAAAGGAAGGGGCAGCATTGCTTTCCTCCGGAATTGGCGCAAAGAAAAAGCTGCAAATATTGTCAAAAGCAAAAGATTTGAAAATAAAAGTCTTAAATGTAAAAAACATCGACGAATATATTAATTCAGCAAAGGAGAAGTTCGAGAAGAGAAAGCAGGAGAAAAAAAGCAAGCAGCTCGATAAGAAAAAATCAAAAGAAAAAGCAGTAAAGGAGTCAAAGAAAAAAGAAGAAGAGCAGAAATCTGCAGAAAAGACAGACAAGCAAAAGCAGGTAGCTTATGAGCAGAAAGAAACAACAGCAACAGCAGTAACAGATGTCCAGCAAAAGCAAAAGCAGCAGTTAGCTAGACCAAAGGCTCCAATGCAAAAATAAAATAATAAAAATGAAACTACTAAGAACACAAAGAAGGATTGCAGCGCAGGTTTTGAAAGTCGGAGCTGGAAAAATATGGTTTGATCCGGATAAATTGCCAGAAATAAGAGAGGCAATTACGAAATCAGATATAAGGTCATTAATTAGGTTCAAAACAATCAGAGTTAAAAAAATTCCAGAGCAGTCAAAAGCAAGAACTAGAAAGTTAAAACTGCAGAAAAGAAAAGGGAATAGGCAGGGGCAGGGCTCGAGAAAAGGAAGAGCAACAGCAAGGTCTCCAAGGAAAAAAATCTGGATGCTGAAAATTCGAGCTCAAAGGGCATTGCTAAGAAACTTTAAGGAAAAAAAACTCATAACAAATGATGATTTCAAGGATTTTATGGCAAAGGCAAAAGGGGGATTCTTCAGGAATAAAAGGCACATAAAGATTTATCTCCAAGAAAAAGGAATATTGAGGGAAAAATGAAAAAGAAATTAATGAGCGTATATGCTCGGAGAAGGGAAGGCAAGACAGATTATAGGAAAAGGCTTATTTTACTGAAGTCAAAAATCCCACGGCTTGTAATAAGAAAATCATTGAATAATATTGAGCTGCAATTGGTTTCATATGACAAGGATGGAGACAAAATATTGATCTCAGCGCATTCAAATCAGCTGAAAAAATTTGGATGGAGTCATCATCGAGGAAACATACCCTCAGCTTATCTCACAGGATTAATTATTGGAAGGAAGGCAAAGGCGAAAAACATCAGCAAGGCTGTATTGGATATAGGATTTAAAAGATCTATAGTTGGCTCTGTTATTTATGCTGCTTTGAAAGGTGCAGTCGAGGCAGATTTAAATGTCCCTCATTCAAAAGAAATACTTCCGGATAACAATAGGATAGAATCAAAATCTGGTTTTAAAGACGTCAAGGAGAAAATATTAAAGGAAAAATGGTAGTAAATATAAGAAAAAAGAGAAAAGGAATGAAAGAAGAACCTCCGAGGGGGATAGTCAAGAGAGAGTTTGACAAAGAAGCCTGGAAGCCAAAAACAGAGATAGGAAGGAAAGTAAAATCAGGCGAGATAAAATCAATGGAAGATATATTTAATTCAGGAAAGAAAATACTTGAATCACAGATAGTTGATGCTTTGATTCCAAATCTCGAATCAGAATTCATCGATGTCGGACAGTCAAAAGGAAAATTTGGAGGAGGAAAGAGGAGCATTTGGAGGCAAACGCAGAAAAAAACAAAAGAAGGAAACAAGCCAAAATTCACAACTTTAATTGTAGTCGGAAATAGAGATGGTTATGTTGGTTTGGGAAGGGGAAAGGCAAGGGAAACAATGCCAGCAAGAGAAAAAGCATTGCATCAGGCAAAACTAAATTTAACTCAAATAGTTAGGGGATGCGGCTCATGGGCGGGAATCCCGGATACAAATTCAATTCCATTTGCAGTGGAAGGGAAATGCGGCTCTGTAAAAATAGTATTGATGCCAGCTCCAAAAGGAACAGGATTGTGCGTTGAAAATCAATGCAAGAAGATGCTGGCTTTGGCAGGGATAAAAGATATATATTCAAAAACATTCGGCCAGACAAAAATAAAAATAAATTTGATGGAAGCATGCTTTAACGCATTGAAAAATCTTTCTTCTGTGAAAATAAAGCATGAGCACATAGAAAAACTCGGTTATAGAGAGGGACCATTGCAGTCTCAACAATTTGAAGATGGACAAAAAGAAAATAGCAGTAATTAGGGTTAGGGGATCAATCGGAGTAAGGAAAAAAGTTAATGATACTTTTAGGATGCTTAGATTGTTCAACAAAAATTACTGCATCATAATAGAGAATACTCCTTATTATGTAGGCATGCTGAAAAAAGTGCAGGAGTACGCAACATGGGGGGAGTTAGACCAGGAGACATTCGAAAAATTGTTGGAAAAAAGAGGGAAGATAATTGGAAATAAAAGGCTTACTAAGGAATATGTGATGAAAAAGACAAGTTCAGATTTCAATGCCTTTGCAAAGGAATTTTTCTCATTCAAAAAACAGCTGAAAGATATTCCTGGATTGAAGTTATTTTTTAGGTTGCAGCCCCCAAGAAAAGGATTTGAAAGAAAAGGGATAAAATTTCCTTTCAGCCAGGGAGGAGTTTACGGCTACAGGAAGGAAAAGATAAATGATTTATTGCAGAGGATGATTTAAAATGCCAGCAACGAGAAGAAAAAAATTCACAAGATACAGGGGATCTCACACTCATGGCGGTGGAGCAAAGAAAAAGAGAAGAGGAGCAGGCCATAGAGGAGGAAAGGGTTTTGCAGGCTCGGGAAAAAGAGCCCATCACATGAAGCAGTGGATATTCAAGTATTTTGGCAAGGATTATTTCGGCAGGAAAGGATTCCACAGCATTAGCAGGAAAAATATTAATGCAGTGAACATAAATTTCTTGGAAGAAAATATAAGCAAGTTAATTCAGGCAAAATCAGCTCATGAAAAAAATGGAGTAATAGAGATAGACTTGGGAAAAATCGGAATCAATAAGTTATTGTCTTTAGGAAACGCATCAAGAAAATACAGGATAATAGCAAAATCTTTTTCAGAGAAGGCGAAAAGGAAAATAGAGTCAGCAGGAGGAGAAGTCATCAGCTCTTAAAATGCCATCTTTTAAAAATATTCTTTCAAACCTACCTGAGATAAAAGGGCCGACAGAGAAGAGGCTTCCTTTCAAGGAAAAGTTGAAGTGGACATTGATAATCCTCGTAATGTTTTTTGTCTTGTCAGTAATTCCACTGTTTGGATTAGGGGAAAATGCTCTTGCCAATTTTCAATTTTTGTCAATCATTCTAGCAGCACCATTTGGATCAATTCTGTCTTTGGGTATAGGCCCGATTGTGACAGCTTCAATTGTATTGCAGCTGCTGCAGGGCTCTGGGATTTTGAAAATAGATACAAAAAGCCACGAAGGCAGGGTATTTTTTCAGGGACTGCAGAAAGTTTTAGCTATATTTTTCATCTTATTTGAAGCTGCAATTTTTGTTTTCATGGGAGGATTAGCTCCTTCAGCATCATTGCACCCAGCAGCTTTCAGGAACATGGAATTATTATTAGTAGCTCAGCTCGCATTAGGCGGACTAATAGTCTTGTTTATGGACGAAGTCATTAGCAAATGGGGATTCGGCTCTGGAATTTCATTGTTTATAGCAGCAGGGGTTTCAGCTGAAATATTTGTTCGCGCTTTTTCTCCATTGACGCAGTCAGGGATATTTGCATTCGGTACAGGTCAGGCACCAATAGGTCAGCTATGGGTTTTCCTGAAGTCGCTGGCAGCTGGAAATCCATCAGGAGCTATTCTTGCGTTGTCAGCAATTTTAGCTACAGTAATTGTTTTTGGAGCTGCAGTTTATATCCAGGCAATGAAAGTTGAAATCCCATTGTCATTCGGAAGAATCCGTGGACATGGAATTAGATGGCCATTGAATTTTATTTACACATCAAATATTCCGGTAATTTTAGTAGCAGCATTTATAGCTAACCTGCAATTATGGTCTAGGTTAATGCAGGGATGGACAGAAGGCTCATCAGGAGTTTTATCTTGGATTTCCCAGCACATTTTCGGCCAGTTCCAGGGAAATGTTCCAATATCTGGATTGGCAAGGTGGATCACATCTCCAAATCTTATAAATGAAGTTTTTGCAGCGCTCTCATCAGGGTTTTTTAACTGGCCTGTTTTTGGGCAAGCACTGACTTATGCATTGTTCATGGTTGTTGGAGCTGTTGTTTTCTCAATATTCTGGATGCAGACAGCGGGAATGGATGCAAGAAGCCAGGCAAAAAATATTATGGCATCTGGCCTGCAAATCCCTGGTTTTAGAAGAGATGAAAGGGTATTAGAAAGGGTTTTAAAACGATATATACTTCCGTTAACAGTTATGGGAGCAATATCAGTTGGTTTGCTGGCAGCATTTGCAGACATTTTGGGGGCTCTAACATCTGGAACAGGAATCTTGCTTACAGTCATGATAATATACAGGTTGTATGAAGAGATTGCGCAGCAGCATATGATGGATATGTATCCTGCATTGAGAAAGATGATGGAATAAAATAAAATCAATGGAGTTAAAAATAAAAAATAAAAAATGGTTTTCGACAGTTTTTTCAATTTAGCATTTGGATTTTTGATTGAGTGGAATCCTCTAACAGCCTTAATAATAATCTCATTCATACTTACAGCATTGATCACAATTGCATACAAGTATTTTACCGACCAGGAATTGATGAAGTCATTAAAAGCAGAATTAAAATCGCTGCAGAATGAAATGAAGGAAGCAAAGCACGATACTCAAAAATTAATGAATTTGCAGAAGCAATCAATGGAAAAGAATATGAAATATATGATGAACAGCTTCAAGCCGACCTTGATTACACTAATTCCATTGTTGATTATTTTCAGCTGGATGAGGAATTCATTCACAAATATAGAATTAAATTTTTTGGGCATCAATAGCTGGCTGTGGATTTATATAATATTTTCAATTTTGTTTTCAATAGCGCTAAGAAAATTGTTGAGGGTGTATTAAAATGTCGAGGTATCCAAGGTATAAATCGAGGAGTTTAAGAAGGGTTTTTGTAAAAACAGCATCGAAAGTAAATCTGCATTACAGGAAAAGAAAGCCAAGCAAGCAGAAATGTCCTGAATGCGGGAAAGTTTTAAAAGGCATTGTAAGGGTAAGGGCTACAAAGCTTAAAGGGTTTGCGAAATCAAGCAAAGTTTCTTCAAGGAGATTTGCTAATCTCTGCTCGCAATGCTCAAGAAAAAAGCTAATTGAGAGGGCAAGGAGTTTGAAATGGTAGAAATTGGGCAGTTGGTAATGAAGATTGCAGGAAGGGACTCTGGGGAGATTGCAGTAATAGTTGATCAGCTCGATCATAATTATGTTTTGATAGACGGCAACACGCGCAGGAAGAAATGCAACATAAAGCATTTGGAATTCATCGACAAGAAAATCGACATCAAGAAAAATGCAACTTCAGAATCAATCAAGAAAGAGCTTGAAAAATTTGGAATAAAAATAAAAAAGACAGGAAAAAAACGCGAGTCAAAGCCTAGGCCGAGAAAGCAGAGAAAACAGAAGAATCCTGAAAAGAAAGAATTAAAAACAAAAGCCTCTTCTAAAAAAAGGGAGTAAAATATGCCCAAAATAACTTCAAATATCCTTAGTTGGATTGCAATAGTTGCTAGTATAATCGGAATCTTAGCCATAATTTTGCTAACGCTTAAGTTTTTAGGAGTTATTTAGAGACATGAATTTAAGAAAATCAACAATAGTATTAGATTTAGTATTATTGATTATGAGCATAATTTTGGCATTATACACTTTAATAAGGGGAATTGATTGGATAGAATTAAGATATATTTATGTTTACTTTATATTGGTATTTATAGGATTAGTCTTAAATTTAAAAATATTAATCAAAATAAATAAGGATGGATAACAATAAAATGCACGTATTAAAACTAAAATTCCATAATAATCCAAACATAGGTCTTTATGGGTTTGCTACTGATTCTTATTGCCTGCTTCCGAAAAACTTGAGCAGGAAAATAGTTGATGAAATTAAGGAAGTTTTGAATGTCCCAGTGTATCAAGTTACAATATGCAACACGAATCTAATTGGAGTCTTTTGTGCAGGCAATGAAGACTACTTATTTGTTCCAGATGTTGTTTCAGAGCATGAGATTAATGAGCTAAAAAAAATCAAAGAAGCAAAACTAATAATTTTAAATACAAGATTCACCGCATTGGGAAATAACATTGCAATAAAGGACAATACTTGTTTGGTAAACCCCCAGTTGGAATCAGAGATAAAAAACAAGTTAAAGGAGATTGGATTTGAAATAAAATCTTTGGAGATAGCTGAAAACACAACAGTGGGATCATGCGCTGTATTGAATCATAAAGGTTGCTTGTTGCATAGGGATGCTACGAACATAAAAGTTATCTCATCTTTCTTCAATCTGCCTGCGGAAATAGGAACAGTTAATTTTGGAAGTCCGTATGTAAGATCAGGATTGATAGCAAACTGCAATGGCTACGTTGTAGGTGGGGAGACAACTGGCCCTGAACTGCAAAGGATAGATGAGTCTTTGGGATTCTTAAATTGAACTTTTAAGTGGTAACAATCGAAAGATTTAAAAAGTATCTTTTTATTATGTAATTTTATGAATTTAGAAATCAAGTTAGGCAATAATTCTGAACAAGCACTCGAGGTATTAAGTGCACTTGCACAGCCGTTAGACTATTTAATTAGAGAAATTAAATCTCCATCTCAGAAAATTGAAGCTGTTTCACACCCGTTAAATCCTGCAGATTTTATTTTCTTAGAAGCAGCAAAAAGAGGAAATCATGAATATCCTGATTTAATGATAAGTATGA
>Ga0209541_10008255_pt1 | contig 17222 bp, 16 predicted proteins | sample RifCSPlowO2_01_FD_184027 | JGI IMG/M metagenome (GOLD analysis project Ga0209541, IMG submission 184027) | Groundwater microbial communities from Rifle, Colorado - Rifle CSP2_plank lowO2_0.1 (SPAdes) (version 2) | ecosystem: Environmental > Aquatic > Deep subsurface > Groundwater | place...
AGCTACACCAATTTTATTTATTGGGGGCAAAGAAATTTTTTTAAGCGCTTACAATGCCCTTAAATCTAAAACTTCAAACATGGACACTCTAATATCTCTTGGAACTTTTACGGCTTGGTTCTATTCAACTTTATTAACATTTTTTCCACGTTTATTTAGCTCTATAAAAGGTAGCACTGATGTTTATTTTGAGGCAGCTGTATTTATTATATTTTTTATAATGCTTGGACGTTTACTTGAAGCTCGTGCAAAAGGACAAGCATCTTTAGCAATTGCCTCACTTATAAAGCTTCAAGCAAAAAACGCAAGAGTTATCAGAAATAACAAAGAATATATGATTCCTATTGATCAAGTAAAAATTAGGGATGTTATTAAAGTTAAACCAGGAGAAAAAATTCCTATTGATGGACAAATACTTACTGGGGAGTCTAGTATAGACGAGTCCATGATAACTGGAGAATCCATTCCTATCGATAAAAAAATCGGAGATATGGTTATTGGTGCTACTCTAAATATTTCAGGAGCATTCACTTTCAAAGTATTAAAAATAGGTGATAAAACAATGCTTTCTCAAATTATTAAGATGGTAGAAGAAGCACAACAGTCACAAGCACCTATTCAAAAACTTGCAGACAAAGTAGCTTCTGTATTTGTAATAATTGTAATTATTATTGCGGTTGTTTCATTTATTATTTGGCTGATTTTCTCTACTCTCCCTATGGCTATTTACGTAGCAACAACTGTTTTGATAATTGCTTGTCCATGTGCATTAGGACTTGCAACTCCAACTGCTGTTATGGTTGGAACTGGAATGGCTGCAAAAAAAGGAATTTTAATAAAAGATGCTCAAGCTCTTGAAACTGCCAAATCTATTAATACTATTGTATTTGATAAAACAGGAACACTAACTATTGGTAAACCAAAAGTTGTAACCTATTCATTAGACAATAAAAAAAATTCCGAATACATTTATCTTGCTGAAAAAGAATCGCATCACCCTTTAAGCAATGCCATCGTTACTTTTTTAAAAGAAAAATATGGATTTATAGACAGGCCAATAAAAGAATTTAAAGATCTACAAGGCCGAGGTATTGTCGCAAAAATAGATGATACTGAAGTAACTATTGGAAATAGATTACTGATGAAAGAACTAAATTTAAATATTCCAAGTGATCTTAATGAGCAAGCTGATAATTCTGAAGAAAAGGCACAATCTGTTTCTTATGTTTCTATAAATAAAAAGATTGTAGGCTTAATTGGGATTTCTGATGTAATTAAAGAAGACGCAAAAAAATCTATTTTAAAACTTCATCAAATGGGAATTAAGTCTGTAATGTTAACTGGCGACAATGAAAAAACAGCAAATAATGTAGCTAAACTACTTGACATTGATGATGTAAGAGCAAATGTTTTGCCAAAAGATAAGCTAGAAATCGTAAAAGAGCTTCAAAATGGAGATATTGCAAGAAATATTGTTGCAATGGTTGGAGATGGAATAAATGACGGACCAGCTTTAATACAATCAGATATTGGTATAGCAATGGGAACAGGAACTGATGTTGCTATTCAATCAGGTGATATTGTACTTGTAAAAGGAACCATTGAAAAAGTTGTTGAGGCTATTTTTATATCTAAAAAAACATTTAGAATCATTAAACAAAATCTTGGATGGGCTTTTGGATATAACATATTAGGGATTCCAATTGCTGCTGGCATACTCTATCCATTCTTTGGAATCCTTTTGTCTCCAATTATTGCAAGCGCCGCAATGGCATTAAGTTCTGTGTCTGTTGTTGGTAATAGTCTAAGAATACGGTACAAAACTGGAAGTTAACTATTGTCAAGAGACTCCCAGAGAGCAAATGAAGCATATGATTTGAACGGCTCCCATTTAATTATTATTTTTTCAACTTGTTTAAATGTTGGTGGCTTTTTAAAGCCATAAAGTTTTTGTATCGCTCGATTTAACCCAAGGTCTTTATGAGAAAAAATATTTGGACGAGCAAGTGAAAACATAAGAAACATTTCTGCTGTCCATGGTCCAATCCCCTTAACTTTAATCAGATGTTTTATTACATCTTCATCACTTAATTTATTTATGTTCCTAAATGAAATCTCACCACTTAATGTTTTTTTTGCTAAATCTTTTATAAAAGACGCTTTTGAATAAGACATACCTACTCCTCTTAAAATCTCATCAGAAATTTTTAATAAAAGTCTTGCATTAATTTTCTTTTTAGGAAAAAGATTTTCAAAACGACCAATAATCGTTGACGCTGCTTTACCGCTTAACTGTTGACCGATTATTGAACGCGTAAGATTTATAAAATAATCCTCTTCTTCTCTTATTACTTTTTTCCACTGCTCAAAATCCATACCTTTCATAATGGAATGGATTTTTTTATCAGTCTTTTTAAAGTGATTTTTTATAATCAAAAGTTCCTTATTCATTTTTGAGAGTTTTTTGACTTCTGCTTCACGAACAAGAGCTGTATTTCTGTCTTTAAACTTTTCTGAATAAACAAGTTTAACTGGTTTTTTTGCCCTAAGATATTTTGCACCCTTTTTCCCATCAGAGTTATGTTCATCAACTCTTCTTTTTAAATCAGTAGTAATTCCACTATAAAGAGAATCATCTAAACACCGAACAATATAAAAGAAATATTTCATAATTTTATCTATTATAACAAGAGTGTGATTATTGGTTGATAAACGTAAGATATAGTCTCGGCCTTAATAGATTATAAGCCACTGTAAATACGTGATGTAAATAATTATTAGTTACTAGCTTAACTTTATAATTTCTCTGTTCTAACGCATTAAATAAAGTTAGTGCCTGGCTTTCATACTGAATAATGTTGTCTTTTTTACTGATATACATAAGTATTTTCTTTACTTGAAGATTGTCAATATTATTTATTGGAGAAATATCTTTCCATATTTTCTTCAATTCTTGAAGCTTAATTCCTTGTTTAATAATATCGTTTTTGAACCATGGTTTAGCTTTGTCCCAACTCCATACAGTTTCAGCAAGATCGCCTCCTACTGTATTAAGAACGATTTTTGAAATATCTTTTGATGAGTTTGCAATCATTAGTCCAAGCAAAGCTCCCATACTTTCCCCGAGAATATAAAAAGTATTTATTCCTTGGTTCTTAAGACTTTCTATTTGTTTAAGAATTTGGTTTTTTACAACAAAACAGTTTTTAACAGTATCTTGAACATTAGGAGACAAAATAGAGTTGTCATAAGAATAAGTAATTACATGATAACCATTAAATTGCAGTAGTTTTGATATAACCCAATGTTGAGCGATTGTTGAAGTCCAAGCGGTGAGAAAAAATATGACTTTTTTGTTAGATTTACCATACTCCTTTATGTAAATTCTAAACATTTCAAGATTATACCAAAAGTTATTTTTTTAAATTCCCCAATACCATTGCTGCGACTTCCACATCTGTAATCAAAGAAATTCCCATTGCTACTGCACCTTGTCTGATTAATTTTCCATCTGTAAACTCTTTACTTTCCATATACTCTTCCCTCGTCGGAATATTAATAATAATATCTAAAACGCTTTGCTTTAAAAGATCAGAAATATTTGGACTATTCCCTATTTCTGAAATTTTGTGAACTAATAAGGTTGTAACTTTATTTTTTTTAAGAAATTGATGAGTTTTTTTGGTTGCGTAAAATATATTCCCTGAACTTACAGCGTCTTTTATATATGGTAAAAGCATCAGCTTATTTTTCTCTTTACCTATAGATAGTAAGATATGTTTTTTATTAAGTGACAAGACTCCCGCTTGTCCGTATCTTTTCTTATCCCAATCTCCAGTTTGAGAATTAAAAAGAGAGAATAAAGCGATGTTTCTTATATCTTTTTCCCCAAATATATATTGCAAAACTCTATCATTTCCCATCCCATAACCTGCATGAGGATTAGTTGCTTTTTTTTCCATGATATCTAGATACCATTTAAAATCTTCGTATTTTCCTCCACGTTTTAAATGTAATCTGTACATAGTAGATGTCATAAGTCTGTCGCGTAATTTTTCGAAATCATGCTCTCTTACCGAAGCACCTGTACCCTCTCCTGCATAAGGGAAAATAAGGTCGGCTGATAAACAAACTCTTTGATCTTTTGTCCAAACTTTCATATTAAAAAATTTAATTTCTTTAGGATATTTCATAATAAACACTGGGAGTTCTATTTTATTCTTATTTAATAATTTAACTATTTTTGCTTCGTGTTCAGACTTTAAATCATCTCCAAATGAAATATTTGGAAATCCATTCTTGCGAAGTATTTTTATACAGTCTTCGTAGTTAATTCTTAGAAAATCGTTCGAATACGCATATTTTAGTTTTGCCGTATCACGTTTATAAACTGTCTTTAAAATCTTTTCATTATTGTCCACGACTCCTTTAATCATTGACTGAGCTGTTTTTTGAATATTAACAAGCAACTCTTCATACATTTTGTCCTCATCATAATTTTTTCTTGTCATTCCTATTGTTGTTGAATCAAACTCTTCTTCTGTGAGTCTGAATTGCCGGAGATGTCTTTCGTCTTCAACTTCTTCATCTCTTCCCGAATATATTACTGTCCATACTCCAGAAAATGATTGGAGAGCTTGTTCTAAAGAAAGCTGTCCTGTTTGGGTGAAAAATAATGGAAGATCAGAGTTATTCCCGATTTTAAAAAGAGTATCTACATTTTCACACGCTCCTGTAATTCCAACAATTTCAGGAACATCAACATATATTATTCCTCTCTTTTTATAATTTTCAGCAACTCCAGTATTAAGACCTTCGTTGATTTTAACTAAATTTCTAAAATGATCATTAAAACTAATCGATATTTTTTTATTTTCTATAGTTAACTTAATTTTTTTCATTTTGGTCTAAAAAAAAAGAGCTTTCGCTCTTATTATTCCTATCTGGAAGTTAAGAATAACATATTAAAAATTATCTTGTCAACAAGAAATAAGAACTGCTTAACCTACACGATTGGGTAATTTTGACTATCTAATTCCAGTTAAAAAGTTAACTGGGAAACTCGTAGTTAAAGCTCTGTGTATGTGTATGACTTCGAGTTATATTCCTATCTAGATTACTGTATAGGCCTAATCCACTCCAGAGGTGATCTGACAAGTTAGCACTTTTTATACTAATAATCTTTATTCAAGGCTTTCTTAATTTTACCTAATAGTTTTTGAAATTCTTCGTAGTGTATCGTATTCAGTCTTGCTTTATTTGCTGCTTCGATATCTCTAATCTCATCATCTATGTAAAGAATCTGATCAGGATTAACTCCCAGTTTTTTTACTATAAATTCATATGCTGAAGGATCCTCCTTATTTAATTGATAATCTGCCGCTGTAAATACATTATCAAAGCTATTTCCTAATTTCTCCTTAACTTCTTTGGTGTTTTGTATCGTTCCTGAGGTAAATATATTAATAGAATATTTCTTTTTTAGCATAGAATATAAGTTCAAAATTTCGTCATTAAACTCAAAATAGTCAAAAAAGTTAAATGGTGAACCCCTTTCTATTAGTTCTTTATACAGACCGTTAAGAGTCCCTTTATAGTTTTTATCTTTAGGAAGTAAAATCACTCGTGAAAAATCGGAAAGAATAGTAGTAATCACAATATTATTTTATCAGAAATGACTGAGCGTATCGGCCAGGACCGTTTGGGTCCTTATAATATTAGTCCCCTATAATGCTGCGGGAATTGAATGTTTACTTATTAAGTGATGTAAAGTTTCTAATAAAATCCTTTACTTCTCTTGTCCAATGTGTTCCTTCAGGATAACTACCTGCTTCTAGCTGAAGATATGTCACCATACTTTTAGTTAATTTACTATTTGTTGGATCGTTCAGAAAAACCCACTTTACATTACCTGTCTGTTCATATCCAGTCGCATCTAAAATCGCTCCCTCTGCTCCTTCTTCAACAGGAACAACATCATAATCCCCTGAAGACTCAAGCTGGTACCTTCTACCTTCTATATGTAGATATTGATTGCCTAAGCTTAATACTTCTTCGCTCATTGTAGTATTTTACCAAAAACTGAAGTTGAAATTATCTGCTGAGCGGGTCGGTCTAGACTCTAAAGGTCCTTATAACTCATTTATTATACAGGCTGAAAATGAGACAAATGAGACACTATAAAAAGAAAGTATTCAGAAAACCAAACTTATATAGTTTAATATATTTATCTTATTTAGGTTTGGATTGAGTAGTTAACCCAATTGGCTGCATATAGCGCGTTGACAGCAGCATTTGAACCTCTTGGCTCAATGACAGCTAAACCATTAAATGCTGATTGGGTATCATAAATAGTTGGGGTAAATACATAAGCCCTTGCAGTTAGATCAACATAAATTGTTGCCGAATCGGTATTCCTAAATCCAATATAATGTCCTCCCCCAAGATTTCCTTCTGGATAAATAGAGCTTCTAATTCTATCTTTTTCTGAATGACTATAATCTGCTAATACTTCTCCATCAACAACACCAGCTTTTCTAGCGCGATCATGTATTTCTATACAACTTCCCCAAACTCTCCAAAGTTCAGTTTTTGCTTGTTCTTCATCAAAACTATCTATTGCTTCTTTGTTTGCAAAAATTGCATCAGCATTTTGAGCAATAACTAACCATCTTCCATGCTTTGCCTGAACTTCGTAGACTTTATAGCCTACTTCTTTTGCATGCTCTATAACTCTTCTTGTTCTTTCTTTAACTTTCTCGCTATCACCTAAGCCACTAATCTCATCTATGTCACTAACCTCTTTAATACCTTCAGAAATCTGTCTTCTCGGAGTTCTATCTTCCGGCTCAGCTATTCGTAAAGCAGATACTTGTTTACCTTCTCTATTTGAGAGTATAGGAGCTTCTATCATATTGGCATTATACAATCAAAACTGTTAGAAAGCTCCAAATATAATTGCTATGGAAATAGGATTCAAACTAATAATTAAGGCTCCGGTCTGAATACAGTCCTGCTGGGGAGCAAGGATTCGAACCTTGAGTCGCGCAGATCCAAAGTCTGGCGTGTTACCATTACACCACTCCCCAATTATTAATGTTCCTATTTTATCAAATCATCCCACACTTTGGTAAAATACAGTATGGCCCTTAAGATTATATATACATTATTTATAGGAATTCTATTTGCAGCCCTTGTTGGTGTTGGAATTTCTGCATTTTATGAAAGTCCAAAATACCCAGATTACCCTTCTCGACTTTCTGTAGCTCAAAAAGAAAACTTAAGTGATAAAGAATACAAAGATGTTGTTATTGAACAAGAAAAATTTGATAAACAACAAAAAAATGCACAAGAAAAAATTGAGATATATAATCGTAATGTTTCTATAATCTCAATTATTGCAGCAATACTTACACTTATTGTAAGCCTTACTTTATTTAAAAAAATTCTTGTAATAGCAGATGGATTTCTGCTTGGTGGTGTGTTGACGACTTTGTACGGGATAATTCGTGGATTCGGAAGTGGAGATGATAAATTTAGATTTATAATTGTACTTATTGGCTTTACGATTTCTGTATTTTTAGGATATATAAAATTCATTAGTCCTACAAAAAAGTCTAATTTATAAAATAGATCTTTTGCTTAATTTACCTCTATCTGCTATACTTACTTCATTGAGTTTACGATATTGACTGCGAACGCCGCCTCACTATTAAGACTCCTAATTAATTATGTACAGACAGAGAAATAATAACTTTAGAAAATCTAGTGGATTTAGAAGAAACAATGGTTTCAGAAGAAATAACTTTGCAAGAAGAACTGTTAGATTTTTTGACCCTTCAAATATTGTAAAGAATTCACAAATCGCAATACCTGAAGAACTGCCTTATAAAGCAATCAATTCTTTTGAGACGTTTAAAATCAACGATATATTAAAGAAAAATATTTTACAAAAAGGATATAAATCACCAATGCCAATACAAGACCAAACAATCACCCACATATTAGAAGGAAAAGATGTTATTGGTGTAGCAAATACAGGAACTGGAAAAACCGCTGCTTTTTTAATTCCTCTACTTGATATTGTTTATAAAGATAAAAACAAAAAAGTCTTAATAGTAGCCCCTACTCGAGAACTTGCAATGCAAATCAAAAATGAATTTTTTGATTTTTCAAGAAGTCTTGGTATTTACTGTGCATTAATAATGGGAGGCGCAAATATGTATAGACAAAAACAAGACTTATATAGAAACCCCAATTTTGTAATAGGGACTCCAGGCAGAATAAAAGATCTAATTCAACAAAAAGTATTAAATTTATCATCTTTTAATATAGTTGTTCTTGATGAAGTTGACCAAATGGTTGATATTGGTTTTTTAAATGATATTAAATATTTTATTTCTCTTCTAAATGCAAATAGACAATCCCTTTTCTTCTCAGCAACAGTCGAATCTAAAGTCAAAGATGTAATATCAAGTTTTGTAAAAAATCCAATAACTGTATCTGTAAAAAAACAAGATACATTAACTAATATTAAGCAAGATATAGTTAGAATAGTTGATAAATCTAAGAAAATTGAACAGCTTCATGATTTATTAAATAAAAAAGAGTTTGAAAAAGTACTTATTTTTGGACGAACCAAATGGGGAGTTCAAAAATTATCAGAAGAACTTGTAAAGCGAGGATTTTCTGCAGAAGCTATACATGGAGATAAAAGACAATCACAAAGACAAAAATCTCTTGATAGATTTAAAAGAAATGAAGTTAAAATACTTCTTGCAACAGATGTTGCTTCACGAGGTTTAGACATTGATAACGTAAGCCATGTAATTAACTACGATCCACCTGAATCTTATGAAGTATATATTCATAGAATTGGTCGAACAGGAAGACAAGACAAACTTGGTACCGCAATAACCTTCGTTTAAGAACTGTCCCTCGCTAATGATTTTTTATAGAAAAACCACGATATTATTTGAAGTATTGCGATTGCGAAAGTAATAAATGATTCAACTATCAATCCTTGAAGAGCTACGTGAAATGCTATCAACCACATAGATAAATAAACTAAAGAATGAAGCCTAGTCCACCAAACTTTTAGAAATCTTACAGAAAAGTTATTAGAAGTTAGAAAAAGTGGAATTAAAATAAACAAACCCATAAATCCTAAGCTTTCAAATAAAGGAACTTCATCTGGAGTTGGAAAATAATTTAATCCTATGAAAGAAAATAGTCTATTCCAAAAATAGTGCATTAGGGCAAAAGTAAACATCAAATCACCAATTCTTCTTCTAGATTTCATAAGAATAATTTGAATATCCTGAAGAATTCCAGTAACTCTAAATCTTTTTAATATTCCAGGCAACGAAGACAGCCATAAAAATCTTATTGCCCAATTCCCCATCTCAAGCCCAATCGGTCGTAAATTATCTTTTATAAAAAAGAAAGAAATAAAAATAAGAGCCCAAGAGACAACTAAAAGAAAATAAAGAATCTTATGCAGAAATTCAGAAATGCTTTGCCTCGTAAATATTTTATTATTTTCCATATTTTAATTATAACTAATCTATCTGATATACTTTCTTTTAAACAAAAATGCTGCCATCATTTCTAATCACATTCCGAGAAGTAATTGAAGCAACTCTTATTGTTGCAACAATTCTGGGAATTTTAATAAAGCTAAAACAAAATAAAAGTATAAAGACCGTATGGACTGCTACTTTATTTGCAATAATTTTAAGCGTTTCTCTTCTTTTTATTGGTTCTGTATTCGGCCTTAAAATGCAAGAAGTCTATTCTGGAAAAATAGAAGAAGCTATAGAAGGAATATTAATGATTGTGTCATCTATATTCATAACCTGGGCAGTTTTTTTCTTACATAATTATTTTACAAAATACAAAGTACTACTAATTAAAAGAATTAAAAGTTCGCTTGAAGGAAATGAACAAAAAGGACTCTTTGCATTAGTATTTACAGCTGTATTTCGAGAGGGATTTGAAATTGTACTTTTCTTATCAACAATATTTTTTTCTTCAAACCCACAAAGCATATTTATTGGTTTTTCAGGGGGAATCGTAATGGGAATCTTCGTTTCATATGCCTTATTTAAAGCAACTCTTAAATTACCTGTGTTTTTAGCTTTTCGAGCAACAAGCATTCTACTTATACTTTTTGCAGCTAGTCTATTAGCTCGAGGTATTAAAGAACTGTCAGAAGTCGTCGGAATAACTCAACAAGTAGGGATAGTTCAGATACTTACATACTCAACATACATAATATTTATGACCTATTGGGTATTCATTAAAAAATCACAAGCCCTAAATTACAAATAACAAATAAATAATAAATCTTAAGTTTTAAATTTTAAATTTAATATTTGAAGCTTATTTGTGACTTGATATTTAGAGTTTAGAATTTATTTTATAGTTGGTTGATGTCTTTTTCTATATCTTGAAAGTCTGATTCTATATCTCCCAAATCTATACTTTCAACTTCCTTCTCTAAATCTTGACTCGAAGATTCTTCAACGTTTTGTGGTTTACCCTTTAATAGAAGCAATGCAAGAAGAATTATAATTACAAAACCACCAATTAAAGCAAGCCAAACCCATACCATTTTTTTATTACTCTTCTGTTCCATTATCTAAATTTGAATTTTTAACTACTTCCCTTAAAGTTTTTGCCGCTTCATAAACTGCATCTCGCACAACCTTTATAGAATCCCTCAGTATTTCCATATCTCCTCTAAACTCTTTAAACCCAGAAGAAACAACTTCTCTTAAATTACTTTCTGTATCTATTTCTATTACATAATCTTTTCCTGCCTGATCTAAAATTTCTCTTTGAGCAACAGATATTGCATCTCTTGCTATTTGTACAGCAACATCAACCGTAGAAACATTGACTCCATCTGTTTCAAGTTCGTCAGTTTTAGTTTCGATTCTGCTTAGGATTGATGTTAATTTCTCAAGAAGTTTATTAAACCTATCTGTATGTTTTTTATTAAGCACTGCAATTTGATTATCAATTTTTTCTACTATTGCTTGCTTCTTTGTATCCTTTATTTTGGCAATCCTTGTTTTAAATTCTTCTCTATTTGTTATTTTCCTTTCTTTAACATTTTGACGAACATTTCTTTTTTGAACTTGAGTTACATTAACATCTTCTATTTCTACATCGTCTTGTGCATAAGTTAATAGAGGAACTATAAAAAAGCTAATTATTAGAAGTAAAAAAAATAGTTTCTTTTTTATGTGCATACTCTAATGCTAACTAAGGGTTTAAGAGTTGTCAATGCTATATGGTAAAATTGTGTTGTGAATCTTAAAAAACAAGGAACAGTTTTGCTAATCGGAAGGCCAAATGTAGGAAAGTCAACTTTTCTAAATAATCTATTGGGGACAAAAGTAGCTATAACTTCACCAAAACCGCAAACCACTCGTTTCCCTATTCATACAGAATATATTGATGATAGAGGAAGAATTATTTTTATAGATACACCAGGTATTTTTGGAAAAGCACCTGATCAAATGTCTTCTAAAATTAACCAGTCGACAAAGGATTCGATATCTGACAACGTCGATATAGTTATTTATATGGTAGACCATACAAGAAGACGAGATATGGAAGAGGCAAAAGTATTAGGAATTGTTCGAAAAATCGCTAAGCCAAAAATATTAGTAATAAATAAGATTGATAACCAAGAAAGAACGTACCTACCCCAATACGAATTTTTAAAAGATGAAATAAAAGATTTTTTTGAAATTTCTTCAATAAAAAGAAAACATTTAAAGCCACTACTTGATAAAATATTTGAACTATTACCTGAAACAAAAGAAAAAATAGTTACAGGTGATAATGTATACCCTCTTCTAAATGTTGATAGTAAAACATTTATCGCAGAACTAATTCGTGAAAAAGTTTTTATAATGATGGGAGAAGAAATCCCATATACATCAACTGCAATTGTAGACGAGATTACAGAAAGAACTCCAAGTCTAACTTATATAAAAGCAAGAATCTTAACAACTGACGACAGGTATAAGGCAATGATTATAGGAAAGGCTGGAAGAAAAATAAAAGAAATAGGAGCGTACGCAAGAAAGGAAATCGAACTCGCTATCTCTAAAAGAATTTATCTTGACCTAAAAGTAGAAACAGACCCTCACTGGCAAACAACATACTACTAAGAATTTCTAATTTCTAATTGCACTAATTGATCTAAGGAATAACCAATCACCAATAACACAAGTACTCCAAACAAGATACAATTACCAATGGACAATAGCGTAATGTCATCCTCAACTTGATTGAGGATCTGGTTTATAGCAGATTCCCGCTTTCGCGGGAATGACAGTGAGGCGGTCGGGAATGACACGTTGCTTAGTTTATTGGTTATTTTAATATTGGATATTGTTTGTTTCTTGGAATATTGGTTATTGTATCTTTATTAGGTTAATTAGGTCAATTTAATAAGTTTCCTTTAGGGCAAGATTAGCTTGTAGGTTGGAGTCATTGTTATGCCATTAATTTTATTATCCGCATCAAACTTAAATGAAACCGTATATTCATTTGAAGCAATTCCAATAAAAGCACTTTCTGGGCCGTATTTAGATGGCTCTAGTTCTTTTAGTTTTTTTATAATATCATTTGACTGATCAAAATTCCAAGGCCCAACAGCGCCATTAAGATAGTCTAATTGTTTAGTCGCTTCCGTTGGATTTTTCATACCACAACATTCTGATGCTTCTAAAATAACACTGACCTTATCTGCCATATATGTTTCAAATGGCTGAGTATTTCCTGTATTAATTGCTGCTTTTATATTTTCTTTAAGTTCTTCCAAACTCATTTTACTTCCTGTTGGAGAAATATCTTGCTCAACTTTTTTTTCAACTTTTTTTGTTGTAAAAATTTTGGATTTTTTATCTGAAGGTTTTCCAGACATTGTACCTAAATAATAAGCACCAACACCCAAAATCAAGATTAGAAGGACAAAAAAACCATTTCTATAAAACTTCATAATACGTTTAAAAAACTATAACTCGTTCAATTGACTTTGTCAAATTATTTAAATCTAGACTTGACCTGTTTATTTTTTTAGTGTACTTTAATAAGTGTAATTTAAAAAAATGCCGAGACCTAGAGTTTTAACAGAACCGATAATAATCAATTACGTAAAATCTAAAAGAACTAGTCCACAGCTAGAATTCGCTACTACAAATAAAAATAAACTACAAGAAATTAGCCGAATTTTAAAAAAATTCACTGTCGTAGGGATACATCTAGATCTTGAGGAAATTCAAAGTTCTGACCCTATCAAAGTTGTGCAAAAAAAAGCTATTGATGCCTATGAAAAAAATAACTATAACCCAGTTATCGTTGAAGATACTAGTTTGCATATTTTTGCCCTAGAAAATATACTTCCTCAAACTTTTGATAAATTTTTTACAGGCAGCATTACCTCCAGAAAGATAATATGTAATGTCTTGACGACTCTCGGAAATGACAGAAGAGCTGTCGCAAAAGTTTACTTTGCTGCTTACGACGGGAAAGACATCCAAATTCGTGAAGGAAAAACATCAGGAAAAATAACAATTGAACCATGTGGAGCAAATGGCTTTGGGTGGGATGATATCTTCATACCTGATGGGCAACGTCTTAATGGTCATTCAAAAACTTTTGCTGAAATGTCTGATAATGAAAAAGACAAATATTCAATGCGTCGAAAAGCGCTCGATAAATTACGTAAAGAACCAATAATAACAAGTCGATTTATGCATAAAATTCCTGAGCCGTTTGTCAATGAGATTGAAAGATTAAGACTAGATGAATTGCAAGATGGAAGAGCAATAAAATTCGCATATGCTTTAGAATCAATTAAAGATTCTGGAAATTCTCCCTCTGCTTCTTTCAAAGCTAATAATTATGCTCCTATAATTGAAGAAGAAGGAATTTTTTACTCTAGATATAATATTAATCCAAAATCCCCAAGCCTAGGACTACTTCTTACTGATGTTGAAAGAGCAAATATTAAACTCGATAACAAGGGAAACCCGATTTTCTCGCAGATTGGCCCTGAACGAAGAACTCTTGCTTTAGCTCAAAGAGCTGAACTTTTTTTGAATAATCATATTGGAGAATGGCGCGAAATTTTTAAAAAAATCGACTCTGGGGAAATTAAAATTCCAAAAAGAAATAATATAAGACATAAAGTAGTCGAAGAAGCTTTAGGATTAGAAAATGGTGAAACTACTTTTGCACCAGCATTTAGCGACTTTGGTTATAAAAAAAGGTCTTCTTTAACTTATCAAAGTCGTTCAATTACAGCTACTCATGGACTTTTCAACAAAATAGGCAAATATTCTCGTCGGCTTATAGGAGTAGGTTCGTTAGTTCCTGTATCTGGTAATTTAGATATCGTTGTAACAGCTGCTATAAACAATATGATCATTTTTATTCCACGAAACAGTTTATTTATTGATCACAAAAGACGTATAAGATTAATAAATAAGACAAAAGATGTAATTCGATCTCTCGGATTAAGTAAAGAATTAATAAGAATATCTGAAAGAAATATTGGAGTCGCTTTAGGAACTGTTAACCCAAAAAAAGAACTCGAGATAGCAAAAGATATCTACAAGAAAACAGGTCAGGCTCTTTTTCGTATTTATACTATAAATAGCGATCCACGAGTAATAGAAACCGCTATGTTAATAAGACAATATTTCGGAAATAAAGCAGAAATTTTTGCAGGACAAATTGCTGATCTTGAACAAGCTAAAAAATTAATTTCTTCCAACATTAAAGTTGACGGTTTAATTTTTGGTCATGGAGCAGGTAGGCAATGTATCTCGGCAAAAGGAGGAATGGCTATAACTATGGTTGAAGATTTATATAAAGCAACTATCGATCCTACTTTCAACGACGTTACCCTTTTAGTAGAGGGCGGTGTAGGAGAATTTCCAAGCATTCCTTTAATACTTGGAGCCGATGGAATTTTATACAATCAGCAATTAGTTCACGGAACAATTGAGGCTGGAGATTTTTATGTTACACATAAAAAAACAGGTGAATTTGTTCAACCTTACCCTGGGAGTGCAAGCCCAGTAACTCAGATTATTGAATCAGCAGATCCCAACCTTAGATTAAGAAGAGTTAATCCAGGAGGAAGAACAAAATATCCGGAAGGCAAACCTGGCTTTATGTTTTATGAAGAAAAAGCAAACTCTATGGCTTTTTATATTCAACAGTTTGAGGGCTATATTGCTCGAGCACTAGTTGATTTAGGTACAACTACTTTTCAAGAATTTAGACAACTTTTATCTGATAGAACTGACAACGAACAGATTTTAAAAAGGATTACTCAAGAAAGCGCAGAGTTGGCAGAAGCTTATCTTAACACCCGTAGTTAATTAAGTTTTTTCATTCTTTTAAGGCATTCTTTTTTACCGAGGATTTCCATTGATTCATTAAGTGGTGGAGTTATTTTCTTTCCTGAAATTGCAACACGAAGAATCATAAAAAATTCTGAAATTTTTATTTTTTCTTTTTCAGCAAGAGCAAGCATTACCTCCCCTATTTTATTTTCCTTCCAATCTTCAATTTTTGAAAGTTCACTATGAATCTTTTCAATAATATTTTTATGCGTTTTTAAATCCATTTCATATTTTTCAGGTTCTTTAAAGTAAAATTCACATAAAAGTAAATATTCTGATAATTTTTTTATTCTTTCCTTGATAAGGGGAATTGTTTTTGAAACAATTTCAACGTTATATTTATCTCCAATAAAACTTAAAATCCGCGTTTTTAAATCTTCATTCTCTAAAATTCGAATATGCTCTCCACTTAACCATTCAAGCTTTACAGGATCAAATGCAGGTCCAACTGGAGACATATCTTTTAATTCAAAAACTTTAATAAACTCTTCAATTGTAAATATTTCTTTTTGTTTTGGATGTGACCATCCCATAAGTGCCAAATAATTTAAAATTGCCCTTGGTAAATAGCCCTGATCAATGTACCAGGAAGCCCAAACAGGATTATTTCTTTTTGAAAGTTTTGCTTTATTTTTATCACGAAGAAGCGGAGTGTGTGCAAAAAAAGGTTTTTCCCAACCAAATGCTTCGTAAAGTAGAATATGTTTTGGTGTTGATGAAATCCATTCCTCTCCTCTTATGACGTGTGTTATTTTCATCAAATGATCGTCAACAACAACAGCCAAATGGTACGTTGGATAACCATCTGATTTTATTAAAACTTGATCATCAATATTCTCACTTTGAAAAGATATTTTTCCTCTTATTAAATCTTCAAATTCAATTGTTTGATTTGGTTTTACATTTAGTCTAATTACATATTTTTCACCATTACCAGCTCTTTCTTTACCATTTTTTACATTTTTTAAACAATGCTTATCATAACGTGTCATTTTTTTTTCTACAACTTGTTGTTTTCTTAACTTATCAAGTCTCTCCTTAGAACAAAAACAATAATACGCGACACCTTTTTCTAAAAGTTCATTAACATATATTTCATAGGTTTCAAGTCTTTCCGATTGTCTATAAGGGCCACAAAGTCCTTCTTTATCTGGGCCTTCGTCATAATCTAGTCCATATTTTTTTAAAGTATCAAGCATTTTTTCTTCTGACCCTTTTACTAACCGTTCTCTATCTGTGTCTTCTATTCTTACAATAAATTGCCCACCGTTTTTTTTGGCAAAAGCCCAATTTATTAATGCAGTATGAATACTTCCAATATGTAAATCTTCTCCTGTTGGAGACGGAGCAATCCTTGTTCTAACCATAGAAAGATTATATACTAACTTGAATATGAAGTTTCATTGTTTACGATGCGGAAATACCTTAACAAAAGAAAAATATAACTTATTTAAATGTTCAAAATGCAATTACGAGCATTTCATAAATCCTTATCCAACAACTTCTGTAATAATCATTAATGAAAAAAATAAGATTATGTTTGTTAAAAGAAAGTATCCTCCAAAAAAAGGATTTTGGGACTTACCTGGTGGATTTGTAGATATTGGAGAAACCGGAGAAGATGGAGCTCGACGAGAAATCAAAGAAGAATTAGGAATAACTTTAAATGAAATATTTTATCTTGGGGCTTTACCTGATAAATATTTATTTCAAGGAATAAATTTAGATACTCTTACTTTATCTTATTATTCTAAAATTACGAATTCTAAAGTTAAAGTATCTGAC